>MRWG01000252.1_pt1 | contig 84169 bp, 78 predicted proteins | sample 1013341 | NCBI WGS metagenome assembly MRWG01 (sample SAMN06117577, study PRJNA244670) | biofilm metagenome | biome: Water; feature: Cathode Biofilm; material: Biofilm; isolation source: microbial consortium enriched at the cathode of a solar microbial fuel cell | place: USA: District of Columbia ...
TTCGCCGCCACGGCCGGGATCGCAAGGACCGCGGTGAAGCCTTGAGCCGTTGTCTCAAACGATAGCTCCGCGTCCCAGATCTCCGCGATGCGGGGGGATTTGCGTCGGGGGCAGAACTAGCCGCGGCTAGGGCACGCGTTCCGCTGGGGGGCTCCCGAAGCCGAGCGAGGCGGCGACCGCTTCGTGTGTGATCTCGCCATTGCGGACATTGAGGCCCGCGGCAAGATGCGGATCCTCGTCGAGCGCCGCCAAGCCTCTGTCGGCGAGCTTCATGACGAAGGGCAGCGTTGCATTGTTGAGTGCCTGGGCGGACGTTGTCGGGACCGCAGCGGGCATGTTGGCCACGCAGTAGTGAATGATGCCTCCGACTTCGAAGGTCGGATTGGCATGGGTGGTGGGCCTGGACGTCTCGAAACAGCCGCCCTGGTCGATGGAGACATCGATGAGCACGGCGCCCCGCTTCATACGGCCGAGCATGTCCCTGCGTACGAGCTTTGGTGCGCTCGCACCGGCGACCAAGACGGCCCCGACCACTACATCGGCGTCGAGCACTTCTGCTTCGACGGTGTCCAAGGTCGAGGCGAGCGTGCGCACGCGTCCCTCGAACAGCTCATCTAGCTGGCGCAGGCGCGGCAGGGATCGGTCGATGATCGACACGTCGGCACCAAGGCCGACCGCCATGCGGGCCGCGTGCGTGCCGACGACACCGCCGCCGAGCACCGTGATCTTGGCTGGACGCACCCCGGGGACGCCGCCCATGAGGACGCCCCGGCCACCCGTAGGGCGGCGAAGTGCGATCGCGGCGGCTTCGATGGCCAGGCGGCCGGCGACCTCGCTCATCGGGGCGAGGAGCGGAAGGCCTCCGGCGGCATCTGTGACGGTCTCATAGGCGATGGCCGTGGCGCCCGACTCCATCAGCCCACGGGCCTGGTCCGGATCCGGGGCGAGGTGAAGATAGGTGAAGAGGATCTGGTGCGGCTTCAGCCGACGGTACTCGACCGCCTGCGGCTCCTTGACCTTGACGATCAGGTCGGCCGCGGCAAACACGGCGTCGGCCGTCGGCAAGATCCGTGCGCCGGCCTTTTCGTAGGCCGCGTCGTCGGCGAAAATGCCGCTGCCGGCGCCGGCTTGCACCACAACGTCGTGGCCCCGCGCCGTCAGCTCGCGAACCGAGCCAGGCACGAGGCCAACCCGAAACTCGTCACCCTTGACCTCCGTCGGCACACCGATGCGCATGGTCCACTCCGCCTAGCAGATACCGTCCGTTAGGTTCGCCTTCGCTGCGGAAATTGCCGCCGTGCGCGCGCCGTTTGTGGCAAATCACTGCGCTTGAGATCGGGCAGTTGCGAACACATATAATAAGACGAGGAAGCTGGTTTGGATTGAGCACTCTAGCTCAATTTTCCCGGCGTACCTCGATAAGGAGTATCGTGATGTCCGTACAATACATTATTGGCCCCGACCGAGAAATTATGGACCAAGCCGTGAAGGCCAAGGGCTGGCATACATTTGGCCGCTCGTGGCTCAAGCCGGATGGAACTGAGGTTCGCTGTGTCCAAGACGTAGACGTGCTGGTAGGCGGCGTCGAAGCTGGCGATACGGTGCATGTGGTCGGGCAGCCGGCAAAGCTGCTGGCTGCACTAGAAGGCAGCGGTGCAAATATCATCAAGATCTGAAGACTCCGGGAACGACAGGTCCCTACGTCCGCTTTGGTCTCGCTTCCTGACAAATCCTTACATGGCGCGGATGGCCGATTCTGACCCGAAGCGGACGACCTCAGAAGAGCCATTTGAATCGGCCTTTGAACTGCTAAGGCTTGGCCGTTTGCGTCGAGCACCTTGAAGCCTCCCGGCACCTGTTCAACGCGCCATGGCGCCGCAAACCGGCGTGATTTCATAGGAGCCTCCCTCTGTTGGCCCCCCGCGAGACAGAGGATATCAACCTAGGTTTATCTGCCAAGATTTGCGCCGATCAACACAGAAGCTTACGATAGATTTTCGTGCCGACACAGCCCACCGAGGAGGTGTGTCATGAAGCTCAATCTTCTGAATCTATTCGTTGCGAGTACTGTGTTCACCGCAACGCCGGCATTCGCTGCCCCACAATGGGTTGAAAGCCTCTGCCTGTATCATGCAAATCGCGTTCTTCCGGCGCTCGATTACAGAGAACGGGAAGCCTACGTTGCGAACTGCATAGCTGACTGGACTGCTGGGTCACCACCGCCGCCACGGGGCAGCAAGAACACAGACCGCAACAGATACTGATATCCCCGCGCGGATTCTTGCGTCCGCGCGGCACATACGACATGCCAACGGACGACAAGGCACGGGTCGGTCTTGGATTTTACGACGTGTAGGCCTTTTTGAAAGCCGCAGTAGTTCGGCCGGAACGGTTCTGCCGACGCCACGGCACGAGTTAGAATGATGGGAGCCAGAATTGTGAACTATGGCACACGGATAGTTACCTGCGCGGCTGCGGCAGGCCAAGATAATGCGCTCCACTCAATTAGGATGCTACGTAGTCAAGTGACGGTTCCGGGCGCTTATTGAACTGGACTTCAACGATGCGCTTACATCGAATCATTCTGGTCAGTCCGTTCGCTGCATTTGTAAACTCGGCAGAAGCACAAGTACTGGTTATTCCGTACGGTCAGCCCGGCACCAACTTTGAAAAGTATTTGATCGCAGCAGTTACCGTAGCCGCTCTGGTTTTCGCAGTCTGGCACTACTGGAGAAAATGAGGCTCAGATAGCAGCCTGAACTGTTGGGGGCAAATTGAGGCGTGCGTGCCGTCAGCGCGAGATAGGTGTCCGCTGTACTCCCTAAGCAGGACCTTTGGCATCCAGATTGATGTCTACCAAGTGCCAACAGCGGAAGTTTGGTGGCTTCTCCTCAGATGAGCACAAGATGTCGACAAACTCCCCCCGCGCTCCATACCCATAAGTATGCTAAATAACCAATCGACATGTCGAACTCCGACCGTCTTCCACGTTCTATAGCGGCTCACGATCGCACTTGCACCGCAGCAGCGCGACAGTTCTCGCCGTCGGCCGCGCGCAATTGCGGCCCAATTCGAGAGGTGTTGACTCGCGTTCTTCCGAAGAGAGGCCTCGCGCTCGAAATTGGATCGGGTACTGGGGAGCATGCCGTCTGCTTCGCCAAGGCGTTGCCTAAACTCGTCTGGCTACCGAGCGACCCAGATATAGATTCGCGCGCCAGCATAGAGGCTTGGATTGTGACCGAACAGCTCGCCAATGTGCTTGCGCCGGTCGCCATCGATGCCCGCCGCGAGACATGGGACGTGGAGGACTACGCCCCGTTTGACGCGATGATCTCCCTGAACATGATCCATATCGCACCTTGGGCCGCAACGGTGGGGCTGCTTGCCGGGGCGGAGCGTCTTTTGGGGCCGGGCGGTGTCCTCTTCCTCTACGGGCCCTTCATGCGGGGTGGGATACACACGGCGGCATCCAACGCAGCCTTCGACGCAGACCTCAAGAGGCGAGACGAGCGCTGGGGCGTTCGTGACATAGAGGAATTGGTCAGCGAGGCCGCTCCCTACGGAATTGAGTTGCGCGAGGTCGTGAAGATGCCGGCGAACAATCTTTCGCTCATCTTCGCCAAGGCGAAAGTGAAAGCGCATGGCCTGACTTGAGCGGAGTCGATACGTATTGAGAGGAACGTCAATAATGTTGTGGCAATTCACCGTAGGGCTCAAAGTCGAACGAAACTCGGAGCGGATCGTCGTTGACGCTGAAGACGCGCTCATCGCGGCACTGAAGGTGAAGGCTGAGCGGCCCGACGCCGTTATCATGTATGTGCGCAGGTCGAACCGACGCGGCGACACACGTAATCCAGCTCACACCCTAACTTAAAGCCTTAGCCATGGGTGGATGTACGCCAGATTTCGACGACGCAGATCGTCCGGAAGGAGCCGTGATTGACCTACATAGTCAATGAGAGCTGCATCAAATGTAAGTACATGGACTGCGTCGAAGTTTGTCCAGTCGACTGCTTTTACGAGGGTGAGAACATGCTCGTAATCCACCCCGACGAATGCATCGACTGCGGTGTTTGCGAGCCGGAATGTCCAGTTGATGCGATAAAGCCCGACACTGAGTCGGGGCTCGAAAAGTGGCTTGAGGTCAATACCCAGTATGCCGAAGTCTGGCCGAACATCACCATAAAACGTGAGCCGCCCGTAGATGCCAAGGACTGGGAGGGCAAGCCTGGTAAAGCCGAACTGTTTTCACCGAACCCTGGTGTCGGTGATTGATAACAGGACAGCTCGGCAATTTCAGGATGTCTGGTTCGGGTCAGAAGCTGACCTCGGACAGCCCAGTAGACACGTCGGCTTCGTGCCACAAGCAGACATGGGGACGACGAGAGATATTGTCATCAGAGCGACATAAACGTGCATGCTCTTGATGTCTGCTGCGTTCCAAGGTCAGCAGATCCTCACGCTGTAGATACACGGCGGCGAAAGGTAATTTCGCCGCCGTGCTTTGCAGAACTGCGGCTGCAGTAACAGCTTGGCCCTGTTCAGGCGGACAGTGGTTCGCGCGCCTCTGACAAGGGGCGGCTAAGCGCGATCACGGTCAGTACTGCTGCGCCATTGAGCCAGTAGAACCAGGCATCCAGTCCTGAAAAACCAAAGAGGGATGGCGCTGCGACGAATACCAGTCCCACCATGAAATCGACCGCGACATGCAGCGAATAGGGCACGACACGGAGAATGCCGGTCTCGTGATCGGTCAGAACGGTCAAAACCAAAGCTGCCACACCGGTGGCGACCGATAGCCAGAGGGCCAACGGATTACTCGCGCCTAGTCCGAGCAGGAAGGGCAAGCCGATCAGCGCAAAGGCTACGGGGTAGTCAAGGTAGGCGTGGATTTTGCGGGTAACGAAGCGGATATCCATGATTGTACTCCTTCGTTGTCGATCAGGGGCCATAGGGCTTTCGCAACGCACTGGTCATCAAAGGGCTCTCCAGTGCGTGTTCTTGCGACGAAGCGAGGGTGGCCGCGGGGGTTGCGGTCACCCTCTGTGCCCTTAGCGACCCATGTTGGTGGCGTAGATGTTCGGGTAACCCTCCGCAGCCACCGGCGCCACGCCGGCGGTCGCAAGGACGGCAGCAATCAGAATGGTCTTCAGCATCGTCGTTCTCCTTGAGAGGTTGGTTTCAGGATGCGAGATGCTGATACGGCATTTGGAACCGTTCAGTCAATAAACGAGCATTCACGAGTGCGTGAGTTATTGACTGTTTAGTCCCTAACCGACAAAAAAAAGGGGGGGGTTGGCGCTCGCAGCGACCGCCTAGAGCTCGCGCAAAGAAGCGTCGATGATCGCCTGAAGGCCGTCAGCGGGATAGCCGGAGCGCGCCAGTACGCGTAAGCCCATATAGGTGTTGAGGATGTGAGCCGCCGTTGCCGCACGACGCTTGGCCGACCACCGGGCACCCTTCTTGCTCTGCTTCAGCGCCACGGCGATGGCGTCCTGCAACCGCCACAGCATTGCGGTCACCTTCGCCTCGACTTTGGGATCGAACCGCGCCCGGTCGATGGCCGCATTGCACATGAAGCAGCCGCGCCTCGCGACATCGCCCTTTACATCCTCGAGCATCTCACGGATGCGTGAGAGCCCATCACCGCCGTCGGGATTGCGCAAAGCGTCAATGCCCTCGTCGACCTCTGTCTTCTCGTAGCGGTCGAGCGCCGCGAGGTAGATGCTGCGCTTATCAGTGAACGCTTTGTACAGGCTGCCACGGGCGATCTTCATCGCCTTGAGCAGGTCCTGGAGCGAAGCGCCCTCATAGCCCTTCGCCCAGAATACGCCCATGGCGCGGTCAAGCGCCTTGTCTGTATCGAATTCTCTCGGTCTGGCCATTCCTCTGATCTCCGTTGTCATAAGTACAAGTTGGAGACCATTCAGTCAATATTTCACGCGCTTGTGAAAATTAGATTATTGACTGTTTGGTTCCTAACAGCGATAGGAAGGACCGCTGGCCCGGTTCTGGGTCCTTTCGCAATTTGCAACGTCAATATGGAGAGTCCGTTATGAAAACTTCAGTCTTAATTGGTGCGGCGCTCGCCGCATGGATCGGCTTTGCCGCGCCTGCTTTCGCCGGCCCCGAAGTCAACACGGCGACAGGCGCCGTGATCGTCGATGGTGATCCTGCGCCAGGCCTCGCGGTGCATGGCTTCGATGTCGTTGCCTACTTCAACGAAGGAAAGCCAGTGCAGGGCGATGCGAAGTTCGCCGTCGTGCATGAGGAAGCGACCTATCGCTTCGTCTCGCAGGCTAATCTAGATTCGTTCAAGGCCAGTCCTGACAAGTACGAGCCGGCTTATGGCGGTTACTGCGCTTATGGCGTGTCGGTCGGCGCCAAGTTCGACGGTGATCCCCGTTACTGGAAGATCGTCGACGGCAAGCTCTACCTCAACCTCGATGCCGATATCCAGAAGGCATGGCTGGAGGATGTGCCCGGCGCGATCAAGAAGGCCGAAGCCAATTGGCCAGACCTCGCGGATAAGCTGCCTTCAGAAATCAACTGAACCTATATGAGGCGCACCCGGAGGGATGCGCCTCATCCATAGGAGAGGATCTTCAAATGAAACGAGCATTCGCCGCGATCGTGTTGTTTGCGATCGTCCCATTCGCCGCGATTGCCATCGCGCAATCCGGAATTGCGAGTTCTCTGACCAGATCGGAGTTGGAGTCTCTGCTCCATGTGCCGGCCGCCGACTACCAGCGAGAGTGGGTTTTGCTCGGCTCTTTCTCGGTCCGCGCTGACGACCCTGAAAAGGGGGCCAAGGAATTGCATGTGGTTTATGCGGAACCTAAGAGCGTAGAGATTTATCGGGACAGCGGTGTGTTTCCCGGCGGGGCCATTCTCGTCAAGGACGTGTTTGCCACCAACACAGAGGTCTTGACGACCGGCATCGTAAGCTATGCCGACACACTCAAGGGCCGCTTCGTCATGGTGAAGGACGAGACTGATAGATATGCCGAGGAGTCGCCGCTGTGGGGCGATGGATGGGGCTGGGCGTTCTACGAGGGTACCGAAACACAGAAAACTATAACGACAGACTATCGGAAAGACTGTCTAGGCTGCCACGAACCGGCACGCAGCCAGGATCTGATCTATGTCCAGGGCTATCCGATTCGAAAGCGCTAGCGTGCCCTCCGATTGCTCTAGACAGCGTGCCATCCAGGAATGGCTGGCCGCTTCAAGGGTCCATCCACCAACTCGTTACAGTGCTGCAAAGGTCCGCCTGACAGCAAGAAATGAAGCATTGTTGCCGAACAGTCACCCTGATCCCGGCTCAAAAAGCGGGGATCATCTTAGCCGCTTAAGTTGCGGGATCCGCACTAATGTTCTGCTCCAGAGATGGGAGCGCGTCTTCGACGTCACTTTTGAATGGGGTGTTAATCCTCGCTCGACAGATCAGACACCGCCACCCGGTTCCTGCCGTTTCGCTTTGCTTCGTAGAGCGCGCGATCAGCGGCTCGCATCAGGTCCTGAGCGCTTTCTGCCCGGCCAGGCTTGAGGGCGGCTACACCGAAACTCGCGGTCATAATCCCCATCGGGCCTTCCGGGTGGTCGATTTGCAGCGCTTCAATAAGGGTGCGGATGTTTTCCGCCACCCTGGTGGCACCCTCGAGACTTGTATCAGGAAGGAGAAGAGTGAACTCCTCGCCGCCAATTCTCGCTGCGAGGTCGACTGGCCTACGCCCTTCGCTCATCACCTTCGCGATCCGCCTGAGGCAGTCGTCGCCTGCCTGGTGACCGAAGTGGTCGTTGTACTGCTTGAAGAAGTCCAAATCGAAAATGAGCAATGCCACCGACGTGCCGAGCCGGCTCGCCCGGGCCCACTCCTGTTCTAGGCGTTCATCGAAGGCTCGACGGTTGGCAACGCCTGTGAGCCCATCAGTAGTCGCCAACATCGAGAGTTGGTCATTCGCCTTCTGAAGTGACTGGTTGAGTTCCCGCACCCTCTGTTGTTGCAAGAGAAAGGCAGCGCGCGCCGCGAACAGCTGGACCGATTCAATGTCCAAAGGTTCCCAAGGTCGTGACCGCCCTCGTTTTGTCTCCCGCCATGTGGCGAAGGATCTGCGCGGATTAAGGGCGCCGAGGCTAGATCCTGGCTCTGCCGGTTCATGTGGATTCCCTGCCCATTTGACCTCCTCAACCTGCTCGGCCCGGAACCACATTAGGAGTATGGGATCCTCGCCCGGCACGTTTATCGACAGCAGACCGCTCGCTTCGGCAGCAAATGCTGCCGCTTCGGCATACTGTTCCGAGAGAAAATCGGTCGCAAAAACATCGGAGTCGCTCATCCGAGGCACTAACCAGGCAGCAAGCTGACGGATCTGAGCGTCGGAAGGAACATGTCCTGCTTTGAACACCGCTTCCTTCCGACAGAGGGCTACGCCATGTGATGGAACGATCTTCTGGAGTTCGGGAGAGAGATTAACAAGGACAGCTTCGGGATCTTCCGCGTCTGAAAGGGCGCTTAGGATTTTGATGCGAGCCGAAGCTAGGGTGTGGGCGCTCCGGTAGACGTCATTCTCCTCGCGTGCTCGGATTTGCTGCGAAAGAATTTGGCCTAGATGCCGGCATATCTCTTGGGTCTCATACGGCACGAGCTTCGCCATTGTGTTGTGACAGGCGATCAGCCCCCACAAATCGCCACGCTGGAGGAGCGAGACTGACATGGATGCACCAACGCCCATATTCTGAAGATAGCGGACGTGAACGGGCGAGACGCTCCGCAAAATGCAGTGACTCATGTCCAGAGGCTTGTTTGTTGTGGGGTTGAGCGTTGGCATCAAGGGCGCAGGGACGTAGCGCACATCTGGGATGATTCGGATCGCGCTGCGCCGATAAAGATCGCGCGCCTGTTTAGGGATGTCAGATGCTGGATAGCGATGGTTCAAGAACGTCGAAAGGTGATCATCCTTGTTTTCGGCTATGACTGAGCCGGAGCCATCCTCAAGGAACTTGTAGATCAGGACCCTGTCATAGCCTGTGATGCGTCTGGCCTCCCGTGCTGCAACGCGACATGCATCGAGCATGTCGGATGCTCCACTGACGCGCTCGGTTACTGAGCGGATAGTCGCCAGGGTTCCAGCGGCGGAAGCGGGCCGACCGGATGGTTCAACCTCGATGATTGCAGCTCCCACGACCTGATGAGCCGTGACAGTTAGCTCTCCTCGCCCAGGAAATGGCCCAACGGTGCCGAGATAAATGGGCTCGGCAATGAGAACGGCCTCGGCCTGGCGCAAAAGGTCAAGAAGGGAGACTCCGAGAACCTGTTGGACGGTCTCTCCTAGCAAAGAGCCGCCTCGATTGAGCAGGGATGGGTCGCCTGCCGCTTGGAGAATTGAGTCGTTGGCCTGATCGACTACCAGGAGCAGTCCGTGCGGCTGTATGGAGCCCGGCACATGGATTGGCTCGCGCTCGCACGTCGTCAGGTCCAGCGCTTGTCGATCGGGCATTGATGTCCCGCTTTCTCGGTCGCTTAAAGGCTCTCGGATCTTCCTCTGATCTTCGCCCAATTTCCTTAAGACGCTCTATTTCATTAGCGATGCATTTACGAAGATTAGTGCAGTGAGAATCGGTGACCAAATGCAAGTAGTGACCAACAGGAACGCCATGCCCACGTCCGAGGGCAATTTGCACAGGCGCCTCCGCGCGGCCACTCGGCCGCTACATGCGGAACTTGAGCTTGCCGTCAAGATCGATCAGCGGATCCGCACAAGGGCGAGCTATATCGACCATCTCGCGCGCCTCTTCGGCCTGCATGTCTCGGCTGAAATGGCATTGCAAGCATTGAACTTCAAACCACTCGGCTTTGTATATCCCTCACCTTATCGGTCGAGGCTGCTTGCTGCGGACCTCGCGGAACTTGGGGTCCCGCCGCAAGCGCTGCGCCGTCTTCCGCTTCCACCTGCGCCACGTCTTGGGACAATCCCCGCTGGCCTTGGCTGCATCTACGTCTTGGAGGGCTCGGCCAAAGGCGCTCGGGCAATCCTGCCAGAGATCACGGCGGCGCTGAGTCTCGATGCCAAGAGGGGCGCCACATTCTTCAATGGATATGGGTATGAGACGAAGCTCATGTGGCAAGACTTACTTTCCGCCCTTAACCGCATCGAGCCATTCTCGGAGGAAGGGCGCCAGGCGGTCGAAGCGGCCTTGGAAACCTTCCGCATGTTCCGGCGGGGCCTAGTCGTTGCGAGTGACCCGAACGGCTAGTCCGTTATGGGTCAGAGGCAGACGTAAAGTCCGGCCCAAGGGCACGCCCGCTTCGTGCCAACAGCAGACTAGGGCTTTATCATCGGTGAGATTGCCCCGAGGCTGCCGCTGTCAAGAGGTCACGCTTCCCTCAGACAGATCAACGTCTTCGCAAGGCCGTGCGAGCACAACTCGCAGGCGAGATCTTAACCTTTCTGCCGCAGTCTTAAGAGTCCGAGCCCTCACGCGCCCGGCGGGTCACCGAGGAAGGTCAATGGATCAGCGTAGGCCCGCTCGCGGCCAATTCTTGACTGGCGGCGGAAAGACGGGCGCCTTTATTCGCGCGCACGACTGGACCGGCTCACCCCTCGGCGGGCCTGACGCCTGGCCTCCGACTTTGCGGGCCGCAGTCAGCCTGATGCTGGGCTCGAGCTTCCCCATGTATGTCGCCTACGGACCGGAGCTCCGGCTGCTCTACAACGACGGCTACGCTCGCATTCTCGGGACTAAGCATCCGGCAGCGCTCGGCGCTCCCATTGCGGAGGTCTGGCCTGAAGCCTGGCCACACATGAAGACGATCATGTCGGCTGCGCTGTCCGGAAAGAAGGGCGTTCTCAAAAACCTCCCGCTCAAGCTTCAAAGGAGCCGCACGGACGAGCAAGCATATTTCACCTTCTCGTACAGCCCCTTTCGGGACGACGACGGGCAGATCCAAGGCGTGTTTTGCAACAGCCAGGAGACCACTGGAGAGGTCCTGGCTCACCGGACCCTCGTCTCCGAAGCCGAGCGGCTAAGAGACCTATTTGGTCAAGCTCCCGGGTTCATGGCCATTTTTCAGGGACCTGAGCATGTCATCGAGATCGTCAACGGCGCCTACCAAAGCTTGGTGGGAGACCGCGACCTCATCGGCAAGCCCGTCCGCGAGGCGCTGCCCGAGGTTGAAGGCCAGGGCTTCTTCGAGATCCTCGACCATGTCTATCAAACCGGGGAGACCTTCGTCGGACGGCGTCTGCCAGTCTTCTTGCGGCGAACGCCGGAGACCGAGCCTGAGGAAGCCATCGTCGATTTTGTCTACCAGCCCATCCGCGACGCATCCGGGCAGGTCACCGGCATCTTTATCGAAGGCAGCGACGTCACCGAGACCGCGCGCATGGACCAGCAGCGGCAGGCCTCCGATAGGTTCGCGCAAGCCACCATCGACGCGCTCTCCGAGCATATCGCCGTGATCGATGAGCAGGGGATCATCCTCGCCGTCAACCGGGCCTGGCGTGAGTTTGGCGCCGCTAATGGACTTACAGAAGCGGATTGTGAAGGCGTCAATTATCTTGACGCTTGCGATCGGGCGGCAACCACCGGCGATCCGTCCGCGGCCGCTGCGGCGCTTCTGATCCGGGAGGTCGCATCGGGGAAGCGGCCCGAGGCGAGCTGGCAATATGCCTGCCACTCCCCCTCGGAAGAACGCTGGTTCGCGGTCAAGGTCACCCGCTTCCAGGACCCCGGCCCAGCGCGGGTCGTCATCGCCCACGAGAACGTGACGGAACTGAAGCAGCGCGAGAAGCGCATTCAATATCTCGCCACCCACGACGCACTCACCGGCCTGCCCAATCGCCGTCTTTTGGAGGACCGCGCCCAGCAGGCCATCGGCTACCTCGGTCGCAAAGACCTCGGCTTGGCCGTGCTGTTCGTGGACCTCGACAACTTCAAGAACATCAACGATGCCTACGGCCACCAAGTTGGAGACTTCGCTCTTAAGACCGTGTCCGAAATTATAAGTCGCGCGGTGCGGCGCGGCGACACCGTCAGCCGCATGGGTGGTGACGAATTCGTGCTCCTGCTCACCAATCTCAAGAACCCCGCACTCACGGCATCCAACGTCGCCCGAAAGATCATCGAGCGCTTCAACAAGCCACTCAAGCTGAATGAGCTGGAGGCCACGATTACCGTCAGCATAGGCATTAGCGCCTACCCCTCAGACGGGGAGGAACTAGAGGAGCTGCTCCGAAATGCCGATACCGCTTTGCATTGGGCCAAAGGGCGCGGCCGCAACAGCTTCCAGTTCTACGCGGCCGAGATGAGCGCAAGGTCGAACGAGCGCATCCTTATGGAGCACGAGCTCAGGCGTGCACTGAAGAAGGGACAATTCGAACTCCACTATCAGCCGCAGGTTCAGCTGGAAACGGGGGACCTTAGGGCTATCGAAGCGCTCATCCGCTGGCCCCACCCCGAACTCGGCCTCATACCGCCCGACCGCTTCATAAAGATCAGCGAGGAGACCGGGCTGATCATACCGATCGGCCACTGGGTGCTGAAAACCGCGTGCGCTCAAAATCGCGCCTGGCAGAAGGTGGGCTTCCGGGCGATACCCGTTGCCGTTAATATCTCCGCGTCCCAACTTAGGCACCCCGACTTCATCGGCATGGTCGGGGACGTCCTCGACGAAACCGGGCTCGACCCGTGCTGGCTCGATCTCGAGATCACCGAGGGCACGGCGATGGATCGGACGGAAGACACCATTGCCCGTTTGAATGCGCTCAAGTCGCTCGGCATCAAGCTGTCGATCGACGACTTCGGCACCGGCTACTCGAATCTGGGCTATCTGCATAACTTTCCCATCGACCAGCTCAAGATCGATCGCTCCTTCGTCAGCGCCCTGCCCGACGATCCCACCGCCGCTTCACTTACCCACGCTGTCATCGCCTTGGGCCAGGGCCTCGGTCTCCAGGTCATTGCCGAGGGCGTCGAGACTAAGGAGCAGATGGAGTTCCTGATCGTCGCCGGTTGCGACCTGGCCCAGGGCTACTACTTCAGCAAACCGCTGAAGCCGCCCGAGATGAAGCAATGGCTCCAACTCCGTGGTCCAGCGCGTCTAAGGGTCGTCGGACGCCGATGATCATCTCCGACCTGCGGGGCCCTGGGGTCATGGCCGCCCTACGAGCTTACTGCATGCCTGGCATCGACGCCGACGCACGCCAACGCCCGCCGACGGAACTATCAACTTCTGCTAAGGGTCAAAGGCTGACATCCGGGCGGACCAGCTTCACGTCGCTAGTGACCCAAAGCGGAAGTGCATTGGTCGTTTGAGGAGTGTCCCATTGGTCAATTGCCGGCGAAGCCTTGCAGCGCGCGCGTCACAGCGCCGTCGGGCGGTTTCCACCGCACTGGCCTGGACACTGCCCGCCGCTTGACCTCCGGCGCCGGCATGGGGAACCCTTGCGCATCGCCGAACAGCGCTTTCGCGAGCGTATGGTCAAGCCCATAGAGGTCAGGATAGGTGGTGACGTTGCCCGCCTCATCCGCGACCGCGGTGAAATAGGTCGAATAGACCGGAATCTTAGTGTCGAGTGTCACCGGGTGGTTGATGCTGTTGTTCCAGAGGTCCTCGACCTTATCTGCCGGCCAATCGTTGCTCTCGGCGAGAACTACTTTGGCAAGGAGATCGGGTTTCTCCATGCGGACGCAGTCATGCCCGATCGCGCGCATGGACTGCTGATAATATTTGCGACGCTCTGGCCAAGTATCGTGCAGGACGAAGGCGTGCCTGTTAGGCAACAGGAACTTCACTTTGCCCACATTGCTGTGCGGACCCGGCCTCTGAGTGAAGGTGTAATCGAGAATGTTCACCCGCCGCCAGTCGATCTTTCTAGGGTCGACCGGTTTGCCCTGATAGCTCACGGTGAATCCCGACTTCTTGAGAATTGTGTAGTTCTTCTTACGCAAGGCCGGTGCCAGGTTTTCCCGCAGCACCGTCGGCGGAGCAATCCATTCGGGATTGAACACGACCCTCGTCATGTCCGCCGACAAGACCGGTGTCGCATAGCCAATAGTGCCCACCTGCGTCTTGTCCGCATAGATGGTCTCGCCGTCCTTGACGACATACAGCATGAACGCGGGCGTGTTGCTCCATACGTAGATGCGGCCAAGGTTGTCCGGCATCCACCGCCAGCGCTCCATATTCACGATGATGCGCTTGGCGTCGGTGCTAAGCTTCCCGGCGTCATCGTAGTCTCGCGCAACAAGCAAGGCTCGTCGCAGGCGCGCGAACTGCTCGTGTTGGGGCTGGAGCGACCGAAGGTAAGCGTCAGGCGCCTCGGCGGCCGCGCTCTCGGCGAGCACGACCTTGGGATCGCGTAGTGGCGGCGTCTGAAATACTTTCCTGCCGAGCGCAATGGGATCGGACCGTCCACCGCGAGCAAGGCGCGCATATTTGAGGATCGCGAGATTGAGTTTGATCTCGGCGACGGCCTGTTGTTCCGGCCCTGTGGGAAGAGTGCCGGATGGCGGCAGATCGAAGTCGGCTCTGGTGAGGCCCCAGTCGTCGGCCTTCTCGATCTCGAAGAGAGCCTGTTGCCCTTTTGCCGAGAAGCCCATGTCAGTCATCCACGAAGGCCCGCTCGCCCCATCCCCGTAGAAGGCTTCGAGCGCGGCGAGATCGTCCGCATGCGCGCCCGTGCGCAGCTCAGGGTCGGTAAGCTTCGCGCGAATAACCCCGAGGACTGGCTGGGGGCTTGGGTCCGAAGGGGCGGGTGCGTTCGACGTCGAGGGCGCGGATTGGGCTGCTGGCGCAGCGGTGTCTTCGGCGCAGGCCAGACGTGCGGCCGGAAAGGTCAGGGCTTGGGCCGCGCACAAAAGAAGGGGAACGAAGCAAGATTCGCGCATCCCCGTGGTCCCTCGAAAGACTGGTACGAGATTACCGCGCGATGCCGCCAGAGGCCATACCTTGCGACGGCCCTGGAAACTCACCAAGGTGGAAAGTGGCTTTTAAGTAGAGGCCGAGTCTTCTCCTGGCACCTTGCGGACATGACGGCTCGCGATTCTCACGTCCGTTTCTGACCCAAAGCGGCCATCACCCTAAAAACCCTGCAAAATTTCTCATCAAACAAAGTATTGACCATACGGCTTTGTAGGGAGTGATCGAAGAAGCTCCCTAGACAGCAGGTCGGTCTCCGCTCAGCGCGCCTCGATCAAAGCCGGTAATGACTCCTTCGACCGCGCGCTTAACTGTCTTTCCGTCTCCCGTTGCCCAAGCGACCAAGCTCGCTCCTTCCAACGCGCTAAGAATAAGCTCGGCCGCCCGTTTTGCATCAATGCCTCCGCGCAACTCTTCGGAGATGATACCGGCACGGATCACTTCTTGAAGCCACTTAAGATGAAGCTCAAAGAAGGAGCGCACGCGCTCTTGCATTGACTTTGGAAGGGCAGACATTTCGGCCGACAGTGCGCCGCACAGCGGCAGCATGCCTTCATCAATGCTTTTGTCGAAGAAATCGGCGTATCTGCTCAGCCTTTTTCCGAATTGAACCTCTTCGCTCAGTATGGTTTGGAGCGCTTCTTGGAAATTGATGAGATAGCCATCGATAAGAGCACCCCCAAGTTCTTCCTTGGTTGAGAAGTGGTGGTGAATACTAGCCTTTCGGATACCGACGCGCTTTGAGAGGTCGGCATAACTGAAGGCAGCAAAGCCACGTGTTCTCACTAGCTTTTCTGCTTCCTTCAGAAGCAATGTTCTCGTGTCCATCATTTCGCGAGATGCTCTGCCATTTTTTGACGCTTGCGAAAGCAGCTTCTTGCCAGGCTTTCTTCTTTATCCGCTAAGACCCACTCCCGTGGGAGCGCCCGTCGAAGACAGCACCTTCCGTGTCAACGATCACCACGTCGAGATGGTTCTCCTCGCCCCTGCCGAACGTAAACCGGAAGTTGGGGTTGGTTGAGATCGAAAACGTTGCATCAAGCTTCAGCACAAGCTCGCCATCCCGCTTTACCGTCATCTCCTTGACGTAGTGCGCCGGGATGAACTTGGCTGTGTTGATGTCGAGCTGCATGCCGTTGTGGTTCGGGTGCTTGATCATGACTTGACCGGCCCAAATCGGGGTTGAGTTTACGGCCGGTGAGAAGGTGCGGACGATCATCTTGCCCATGCCCACCGTGTCGGCCTCAGGGTCTTTAGCCTGCATAGCGGCGCAGCCGCCGGCTGCGGCTAAGAACCGAGTGGCCATGTGAAGGCTGCCGTCTTCGAGTTCTAGGATTGCTCTCGCATGGGAGAAGTTGTCGACCCGTACCCGGGTCGAAAAACTCCGCTCGCCTCCGGTGCCGGCCGCGGGACCGTAGGTGATGGTTGCGACTTTCGGATCCGGGTTGTTGTCGATGAACAAGGTGAGCGACTTGAGCTTGCCTTTCACAGTCGGGGGTACGCGAACGGTCAAAGGAACGATGGCTGCATCTTCGACTTTCTGCGGTACCTCCAGCACAACCATGCCGTCATCTTCGGCGATTGGACGATCCCCGAATGCCTGCTCTTTCAGGATTGGCCAGATTTCGACTTTGCCATCCTGAGCACCGGCCGGAGACATGAAAGAGATGATGCAGAGTGTCAGAATCCCAAAGCCGATTAGTTGTTTGGTGCGCATTAACGTATTCCTTTCTAGTCCCATTCCAATTCCGCAAAAGCCGCGGTGACGTTGCGGACATGATACTGATCGAACAATTCCCAATTATCTGCCTCTGAGAAACCAGCGGTTTTCGTAGCTTCAGATAACGTCTTACCTTCGGCAATCTGCCGGCGAACATCTTGAGCAACAGTCCCAAGGTAACGCTGCTGGGCTTCCAGCGCCTCAGGCCACGCCATTGAGGGAGGGCCATGACCTGGAACGACCCGAGCGACCTCACGCTGCTTCAAAGCATCAAGCACCCCAAGCCAACCCTCTATCGAGCCGTCGATCGTGGGGATGTGGCCAGAAAACAATAGATCGCCAAGGAACATCGTGTCGGTCTTGATGTCAGTAACGACGAGGTCGTTATCCGTATGCGCTGTCTGTTGCGGCTCAAGCACAAGCGTGCGATCGCCGAGATCAAGAGTGGTCGTCTCTTTTATGAGAAGCGTGGGCAGGATGATCTCGCTGCCTTCAAAGGCGTCTTCGCCCAACATCTGCTTATTGGCGGTTGTGTAGCTTTCGCTGCGAGTGCCAAGCGCGCGAGCTAGCTTGAAGTGGCCGACGAATATGGGGTTGTCCTGCTTGAAGGCTGCGTTCCCGAGCACGTGATCTGGGTGCATGTGCGTGTTGATCACATATTTGATGGGCTTGTCGGTCACGCCACGGATTGCTTCGCGAAGCTCCTGGCCGAGAGCTAGGCTGCCGGAGGTATCGATTACCGCTACCGCTTCGCTGCCGACAACAAAGCTTGCATTGGAAACGTCACCACGGTTGTCCGCCGACTGCACCTCATGGCGGCCCTGATGTACGTAAACGCCGGGCGCCAGTTCGGTAACCGCCAAGGGGACCGCCCACGCTCCCGGAGCCAGGAAGGCGATGGCGACGATGGCTACTAAGGCCCGAAGAACTTTAATATTTTCCATTCGTGATCTCATGCGTGGTCCCAATCACGGGCTCTTGTTTGGGACAACCAGCACTGCCTATCTACTACTTGGTAGGTTGTCAAGGACGATCGCTTTAGGCCATGGTGGGATTCTGCGCCCCAGACATTCTCTTGATCGCCCTCCGAAAATCCGGACAAGGCCTTTGACCTATGTGGGTTCGCTCGATCGCGTTCGCTTTTCCGCTGCTGTTTTCCGGGCAGGCGTTTGCTGACGCAGGGGAACGTGAAGCTGCGTCCGAACCACTAGAGAGCGCAGTGGCCGGGCTGGCCGCCAGTTGTTCAGGGTGCCATACGCGAGCTGTGACCGACGACGCTTTTCCGCGGATTTATGACCGTCCGGCCGCAGAGATCCGCGAAAAGATGCTCGCGTTTCGATCTGGAAAGCGCCAAGGCACCGTGATGAACAGAATTGCGAGGGGCTACAGCGACGAAGAGATCGAACTTCTTGCCGGTTATCTCGCGAAACAAGACGACCTGGACTAACACCGAAGTGCTTCGTGAAGCCAATCCATGGTCTACCCTCCATAGACCCGCGACAGTGCCTCCGCACGTGGATTATTAGAGACCCACATGAGTGCGAGCAAAGTCAAACTAGATCGTCGCCGATTTTTAGCGGCGATTGCCTCCGGGGCAATCGCTGCCGGCGCACCAGCGGCTTTAAGGGCTCAAGGCTCAGCCCGCGTGTTAGTGGTAGGAGGCGGCTATGCGGGGGCGACGGTCGCCCGCTTCTTGCGCCTTACCGATCCGTCCCTCGCTGTAACGCTGATCGAGCCGCAGCCACTCTTCTACTCGTGCCCCTTTAGCAACCATGTGCTGGCCGGGTTGCAGCCGTTCTCAGTGCTGCGCTTCACCTATGATGGCGTCGCGGCCAGTGGCGTGCGCCTGATTTTCGAAAAGGCGACAAGCATAGACCCGGTCGCCAAGACGGTCCGCACCGAAGGGGGATTAGAATTTCTCTATGACCGGTTGGTGATGGCACCGGGCATCGAAATGGACTGGAACGCCATACACGGCTACGACGAGGCTGCAGCGGAGGTGATGCCACATGCGTGGAAAGCAGGTGCCCAAACCGTGCTTTTGCGCAAGCAGCTTGAAGAGATGCTTGATGGCGGTTTGGTTGTCATCTCTGCTCCGGCCAATCCCTTTCGGTGTCCTCCGGGCCCCTATGAGCGTGCGAGCCTCATCGCGCACTATCTCAAAACGTACAAGCCGCGCTCGAAGATTCTAATTCTCGACGCCAAGGAGTATTTTTCGAAACAGATCCTGTTTCAGAGGGCGTGGCGCGAGATTTACGGTGATCTAATCGAATGGCACGGAGTTCACGAGTTCGGTCCCGTCATCGCGGTCCACCCTCGAGAAAAAATGCTGGTGACTGAGAAAGAGACGTTCCGCGCGGACGTTGCCAACATCATCCCACCCCAGCGAGCGGCGCGAATTGCGCAAGATACAGGGCTCGCGGACGAGACGGGCTGGTGTCCCATTGATCCGGTTACGTTCGAATCGCGCTTAGTACCCGGGGTCCACGTCATTGGTGACGCCGCGATCGCCGGCGCCATGCCGAAATCCGCCTTCTCTGCAAATGCGCAAGGCAAGGTCTGCGCCGTCCAGGTGGCGCGTCTCTTGAAAGGCGCGCCGCCGATCCGCACCAAGCTCATCAACACCTGCTACAGCTTAGTGGCACCGGACTATGGCATCTCCATCGCCGGTGTTTACGAACCGGGAGCGCAGTTCATCGAGCCACTGGAGGGAGCCGGGGGGATCAGTCCTATTCATGCCTCGGCGAAGTTTCGCCGCCGCGAAGCGATCTATGGCGCGAGTTGGTACCGTACCATCACGGCGCAAGTCTTTGGCTGAAGCTTTGCGGTACTGAACTCGCCGCCGCAATGCGCTCCCCGTAGTTACTTAGTGCCGCACAGGTCTAATTGTCTTCATGTCTGCTGTTGGCGGCGGGCTCAATGGGTGGTCGCAACACTTCAATCTTTTAGCAGAGATGGGGTGTTGTAGATGGGCTATCGCGGACGGATTTATTTCGCGGAGAAGCAGAAGGCGGAGATCTGGGATCGCTGGCAGCGTGGAGAGTCGATGAGCTCGATCGGACGGCGGTTTGATCGGAACTCGTCGTCGATCTACCCGCTTCTGGCGAGGACCGGCGGCATCCGTCCTGCGGAGCGGCGAAGGTCGCGACTGGCGCTGACGCTGGCGGAACGGGAGGAGGTTTCCAGAGGGTTGCGGGCCCAACTGTCCCTGCGCGCCATCGCCCGCCGATTACGGCGGGCCCCGTCGACGATTAGTCGCGAGGTAAGCCGCAATGGCGGGCGCGCTTGTTATCGGGCGGTCCAGTCAGATCAGGCGGCGTGGGGCCGTGCCCTGCGTCCCAAGCCCTGCAAGCTGGCTTGTCGCCCTAGGCTTTGCCGGAGAGTATCAGTCAAGCTTGAGCGCAAGTGGTCGCCGCAGCAGATCGCAGGCTGGCTGAAGCGCGCCCATCCCGACGACGAGACCGCACGGGTGTCCCACGAGACGATCTACCGAACCCTGTTCATCCAGACGCGGGGCGTTCTGAAGAAGGAACTTCTTGCGCATCTTCGTGCGACACGGACGATCCGTCGCTCGCGACATGCGAGCCTCAAGGGCGACGGACTGGGACAGATCAAGGATGCGATCTCAATCCGGGAGCGCCCGGCCACCGTCGAGGACCGCGCCATCCCCGGCCACTGGGAAGGTGATCTGATCGCCGGCTCGAAGAACAGCTATATCGTCACGCTCGTCGAGCGTCATACCCGCTACGCGATGCTGGCCAGGATCGAGAACAAGGACACCGCCAGTGTCGTGGCCGCGCTGGCCAGACAGGTGCAGCATCTGCCACGGGAACTGCGTCGGTCTCTCACGTGGGATCGGGGCAAGGAACTTGCCGATCACAAGCGCCTGACGCTCACCATGGACCTCGAGATCTACTTCTGTGATCCCCACAGCCCCTGGCAGCGCGGCACCAACGAGAACACCAACCGTCTTCTGCGCCAGTACTTCCCAAAGGGCACCGACCTCTCGATGCACAGCCAGGCCAAACTGAATGCCGTGGCGCGCGAGCTCAACGAACGGCCCAGAAAGACCTTGCAGTATCACTCACCAGCAGAGAAGTTCGCCGAGTGTGTTGCGGCGATCGGTTGAATCGGCAACCTAAAGCGGACATGCTCAGATCGGCAGCTATGTCTGCTGAGTGCTAAAACCCGGAGGTGGCGAAAACTAGTCCTCCCGCCTTAAGCTACCCCACTGTGGAGCGACGATGGGAGCGCGGTGTCGCTCAAAGAGCGATTTGAGCGTTCCTGCGTCCTTCCCCACCCCGTGCTTCCCGGCGGGGCCCTTCCTTCGCTAGAAGCGCCATGCCTAGCCTTTAAGAAGCGTGTCAATTCTTGTTTTCGCTTTTCGAAGTGCCTCCTCTGCGGAGGCGAGACGATGCATGGTTCGGCGACCGACTAGCGGGACTTCTGGTTTCAGTCTCTCGATAGCTACGCTGAACGTTTTGCCCACCAAAGAGACCATAATCGCGTAACCACGATATGTTAATCGGGTCTTCACTGGTACCCCACCACCTCCTTTGCAAAACCTCGCGATGTTCAACTAAGCACGTCAACAATAATGGCTGTGGATTAGTTCCAAAAGTCGACATGCCAGACGAGCATGTATTTTTCAACGATGAGATTTATTGCACCAAGAAGTGTATTGAGGCTCAAACTTACGTAAAGATTGCGCCCCCCAGCGGACGTGGCTTGTCAGCTTTGGTCAAAAGCTGACTTAAGGCCCGCCAGCAGGCACGTCTCCTAGGTGCCATCAGCCGACATCCGCGGCTGCGTCCCAAATGCCGCTCTCTTCGAGGGGATCATGGGTGATCAGGCCCATAACCTCGTTCGAGGCAAAGCTTAGCGACATGGCGCGCGTGACGCCCGGCACCACGGCGACGTCGTAAAGTTCACCGATGGCGCCGTCGATGCGGAACCAATGCACGCAAGCGCCGGTGTTGAGGTCGATGATCTGCACGCCGCACCAGGGCTCCGAATCCGCATCCGCCAATTTCTTGTCGAGGGCCAGCCCCTCGAAGCGCTCGTAGCGCGGCTTCGACAGCCCGACGAAGGCGAAATTGCCGTGGAAGCCAAGCCCGCGCACGAAGCCGGGGCAGAACGCCACCACGTGAAACTTGGCGTCCGCCGCTTTCTCGGCCGGCTCGACCCAGCCAAGCTCCCGGTGCCCGAGTTCAGCACGTAGAGCTTGCCGTTATAGACGCGCGGCGAGTGCGGCATGGACAGCCCGCCGATGACGATCTCGCCGGTGGCCACGTCGATGACGATGCCGCCGTCGAAGCGGCGGTCCCGCCAGCCATCGATGGTGTCGGACTTCGAGACCGCGGTGACGTAACGCGGCACGCCGTCCTCCATGGCAAGCCCGTTCAGATGGCAGCGGTCCTCCTTGACGATCTTGGAGACGAAAGGCGGCTTCCACAGGGGCGTGAAGCTGTGGCGCTCGGAGGTGGTGGCGAGGCAGTTGTGGGTCGTGTTGACGAAGACGATGCGCCCGTCCTTGAGCTGGTCGACATCGTGGGCGTCGAGCTCGCCGGTGACATAGAGCTCGCGCGGCACGTAGCACGTGTCGAAGACGTGGTTGACCTCCTGGCCCTCGTTCAGAACGTTCTTGAACTTGATGATCTGGAACAGGGTGGCGAGCAGCAGCGTGTCCTTGTCGGCTACGCAAATGCCCATGGCCTTGCGGAAGAAGCGCTCGTCCACAAGGAGACCGCCGTCCTTGTTCTGGCCGAGCAGGTAGAACTTGCCCGACTGATAAGACGAGATGGCGAGGCCGATTTTGTTGCTGCCGAGGAAGCCGGAGAGTCCCGGCGACATGGAATATTTGACCTGTTGCTCCGGCGCCGGCTTCCCCGCCATTTCGGCGAGAGAGGCCTCGTTCTCCGGAGCGGCGGCAGAATCCGGCTTTTCCTCACTCGCGGCCGATGACGGGTCCTCGTTGTGCTCGTGCATTCGTCCCCCCACGCCAACATATTCAGCGAGTGGTTAGCTCACCTGTGAATTGCCGTCGAGGTGGAACGGGCAAGGGGTCGTGCATGCACTACCAGTTGACGCGCATGCCGGCCTTGCCGCCGACGCCCGAGACGTCGTCGCCGAAGGTGACGTCGACCTTGGCGAATACCGCGGTGGTCTGGGAGAAGTTGAAGAAGTTCACGCCGGCGGAGAACTCGCCCCAGACGTCTTCGAGCTGATCCTCGAAGCGGAAGGTGCGTCCGGTGGACACCAGCGTGGCCTGATTGTCGTCGGTGAGATTGCCCCACAGGCTGCCGGTGACGAAGGGCTCCATCAGCGTGCCTTCCCAGGCGTTCATCGTGGTCCCTGCTCTGAGCCCCAAACGCCCTCTGACATTGGCGTCGTCGTCGAAGCTGACGGTGTTGCCGCCGAGCGAGAAGCCGTCGACGTCGGCCCAGGTTACCTCAAGGGTCGCCAAGGGCTCGATGAAGGGGCCGCCCGAGAACGAGCCGAAGCGGTAGCCGGTGTCGGTGCGGAGGCCCACCGTGTTGGCGTCGAGCGAATCGGGAAAGCCCAGTGTGCTGGTCTCGAGCGAATAGAGATGCACGTTGAGCAGCGTGTCGACGAACAGCCCGCCGTTCAGATAGGTGGCGTAGGCGCCGACCTGCCCGCCGTCGAAATTGAAGTTGCGGGCCAGGGCGTCATAGTCGAGATCGCCGTGCACGAAGCCGCCCAAGAGACCGAACACGAGCGCGTCGCCTTGGGTCAGCGCATCGCGTTTGCCCATGTCGACGCCCACCTGGAAGTCGATGGTCTGAAGCTCCCGGTCGAGATCGAAGCTGTAATTACGTCCGTAGGCCGTGGTGCGCTCGGTATCGTCCCGGTTTAGCCAGGAGCCCGATCCCCGCGCCCAGACAGCCGGGGTCAGCGAGTACGGTGCAGCCCCGCCCAAGGACTTGCCGCCCGGATCGTAGGCGGTGGGCGCAGGCCCACCCGTCATCAACACGCGCAAATCTGCGGTGCGGTCGAACCAGGTGGACGCGCTCTGATGCCAGATGTCCTGGGCTGCGGTCACAAGCTGCGGCAGCAGGAACGCGCCCGGGCCGGCGAAGCTCCTGAGCTCCCAGAAGCCGGAGCCCGTGGGCGTGAAGAACAGATCGTAATTGAAGAAGCCGGTGTCGATGGGCTGGTCGAGCTGGAAAGCGTCCGGGTTCGGCGTGGCGCCGGTCGCCGTCACCACGAGAATGCCGGACGGATTGAACACGCCCGGCCCGTAGTTGGTGTTGACGACCTGAACCGTGGTGACGCCAGAGACATCGCCTTCGATGGTAAGGGTGTCCGCTCGGGAACCAGGTCCGCCGAGGAAGGCGTCCACGGCCAAGGTGGAGCCGCCCGAAGCCACGAAGTCGAGATCGGTGCCGCCCGGCGTGTTGGAGATGGTGAAGCTGTCGCCCGGCTTGTTGTCCACCAACGAGATGAGACCCTGGTTCCGGAACGTCTCGAGCCCCTCGAAGGCGCTGGCCTCTGACACCGTGCCGTCCGTGGCGGCCTGCACCGTGCCGCCGCTTTGGTTGATGAAGAGATCGTTCCCGCCGCCGAAGAGGCTGGTCATCTTCGTCTCGAACACGCCGCCCGCCTGGTTGACGAAGAGGTCGCTCTGCTCGGTCAGATCGACGTAGCCCGTGATCTTGCCCGCGTTGTAGATATTGGCCGTACCGGCGCCATTCACATAGATCGCCGAATGCGACCTAGACGAGATGTCGCCCGTGTTGATGATGGTCGTGCGGTTGTTGTAGTAGCTGTATGCTGCGATACCCGTGTCGAGGCCACCACCCTTGGCGTAGAGCGAACCGGAATTGATGATCTTTATCGGGCTGTTGAGGCCGAAGGCATAGGCGGAGATACCGGCGGCATTTTCATCCGTTGAGTTGACCTCGATGTCGCCGCTGTTGTTGATCGTGATGGGGCTGTTATCGCCCCCTCCTATGCCCGTCACCGCAAAGATGCCCAGTCCACGGTTCTTGGCGTTGACTGTGATGTCGCCGCTATTCGTCACCGAGACGGGGCTCCGATTTCCATCCGAATCCGCATCGATGCCGTTGGCAGTAACGCCATCGACTTCAATGTTGCCGCGATTTATTACCGAGACAGGGCTCCGGAAGCCGTCGCTATAAGCGTCGAGACCTTCGGCTTCGGCGGTCAGAGAGGTGCTCTTAATATCACCAGTATTGGTGAACGTGACGGGGCTGTAATCACCATAGGTTTCGGCATCGATGCCGTCGGAGTCGCCCTCAGCCACGACAGTTAAGTCGCCGCTATTCGTTACTTCAACCGGGCTAGAGGCATTATCGGTGTTGATCTCGATACCATGCGCGACGTTGTCAAGGCTCACGACGTGCATATCGCCGCTGTTGGTCACGGTAATCGGGCTAGTATCGCCGTCAGAGTCTGACTCGATGCCCGCTGCGCTGTAGTCTCCGGAGACGACATTTAGGTAGCCGCTGTTCCAAATCGTAGTGCTGCTGTTGGGACCGTCGGTTTCGGTATCGATGCCGTCGGCATCATCCCCACCAGTGACGTTTAGATCGCCGCTATTTGTTACTGTGATGTGGCTAGAGTCACCAGAGACGCCGCCAGTGCTAGCTTCAATGCCCTCTGCGTCTTCCTCGGCGTTAACGTTCACCTTGGCGCTGTTCGTGATCGTGATTGGACTACGATCTCCGTCGGTTTCGGCGTCGATGCCGTCCACGTTGGTATCGGACGCCGTTATGAGCCCGCTGTTATCCAGCCGAATAAACTCATCATCGCCATCGGTGCCTAGGAAGATCGCATCGCCGGCGGCGTTGGTGCGGGGCTCGGTGTTCACGCAAATGATCGAATCGCCGGGGTTGTTCTCGTCGATCGGGCCCGGGGACGGTGGCGCCGCCGTAAGGCAGTCGACTACGGCATGCGCCGGTGTGGGCGCGGTCATCGTCCCAAACAGCAGCGTGGAGACGAGCGCGGTGCCGAGCAGGAGCGCCTTTCGATCCACGTCTCCGAAATTGATGGAAAGACGCCTCTGAGCGGTGCTTTGGGGCGTCGATACTTGGCGTTTGCCGCGCGCTGAGACGCGGCTCCGGCGGCGATCCCGTCGTGTCATCCAGTCCCCCCAACCCCTGTCACTTGGCGAATATCCGCCGAGATTTTTGGCGATGACGAAGCCCCACGCCGCAGGACCGCATCGCTTCTGGAATTTTCAAAGTTTACGAATATGAGGCGCTCCGCCTAGTGCATAATGGCAACACTCCACCCTGGATTGCTTTCATGCTGAAAACGCACGTGTTTCTTTCCATTGAGTTGGCGCGCAACGCTGGAATCCACAAGGGCTCTTTGATTTAGGCGCTTGCTGGCGCCGCGATCGCCGGCGTTCGACGTCCGCTTTGGGTCAGAAGCTGACCTCTGGGCGGTCCGGCTTCACGTCAGCTTCTGACCCTTTACGAAACTTCAACCCGCCGGGCTCTTTTTTCAGTTTGACGCTGTAGGGCGCCCGGCCCAACGACCAGGCGCCCCCTATCAATCTATTGATCTTAGCCCTTGCACTGCGTCATGCCGCGCATGGCCATCTTGGCATCGAGCTCCGAGCCATAGATGCCCATCATGCTGAACTTCTCGGTCTCGGTCGGAGCCGAAAGGGCGATCGAGCATTTCTTGGTCTTCTTGTTGAACATGACGTGGTAGCTCGCCGCAGAGGCCGGAACGGCGAACGCGCCGATCAGCGTGGCAGCGAGGAGGAACTTCTTCGCAGAGTGAAGCTTGGTCATTCTCAATCTCCAGATCACAGGCCCGGTTGCGTTAGGGGTGTCCCTTTTGGGACGCATCATGGCTGGTCGAAGGGCCATTGGTTCGGCCAGGAACGATGCCGAGGCTAGAGACATCGTCCACGGCTTCCCAATACCTTCTCTCTATGATGACGGTGCTCAGCGTGCAGGGTGCCGCGCGCTCAGCTAGGCGATATGCCAGACGCAAGAAGGGCGCCCGCTCCGACTTGCTCGGGAGGGGGCGCCCCTTTGGGACGTGGGGGGGTGATCACACCCGGCCACGATGATACGCAAAGGGCGTTAGCGGCTCATCGTGGTCTGGTAGGGATTCGGAAAACCCTCAGCCAGGGCCGCAGGAGCGGCGAAGGTGGTGATCAGGGTCAGGGCGATCAGAAGCTCTTTCATCGTGTGTCTCCATCAGTGTTGCTGGCCCAATTCGGTTTCAGAAAGCCCCGAGCCGGCTGGCCAAGATGTCCGTTCGGAACATCCCAAAGGTAGGGTCGGAAACCCCTGTTTGCCCAATACCTAGTTGCTATCGAAAGCGTACATACGGTGCAGCGAATAGCGTCCGGCTATGGCGAAGGAAGCCAACCGGCATTTCCGTTTTGGCGCGGGTTGAACGATGCTCTTCAGCGAAAGACGAGCTGATCTTTCGCTTCCTCCCCCTAAGGATGTGGCGTCTCTTCCCCCCCCCCCGGAGCCACCACATCCTTCCTTTTCGACGAATGAGCCGCAAAACCAAGCGTGTACGGCCTCATTGCAGGCCGTGACGTCCCCCGGCGGTTGGCGCGGGATTTTGAAATGCCTCGACTGTTGTAGGCCGAAGAGCGTAAAAGGCTGACAGACGTCAGCTAGACGGTGCGCGTGACAGGCTCAAATGGTGATGGCGACTCGGCTCAACGAGCACTCTATCCCGGCGCACGTCACGTCCGCCCATCTGCGGGTCTCGACCGGCTAGCGGAGCGAACTGCATGGAGATGCATCAAGTCCGCTATTTCCTTGCGGTCGCGCGGGAGCTGAACTTCACGCGTGCCGCCGAGGAATGCAACGTCGCACAGCCCTCTTTGACCCGCGCCATTCGTCAGCTTGAAGGCGAGCTCGGCGGCGACCTGTTCCGGCGCGAAAGGCCGCACGCGCAACTGACCGAACTCGGTCAGCGCATGCTGCCTCATCTGCGGCAATGCTACGACAGCGCCATGAACGCACGCTCGCTGGCGGCCGCGATCAAGAAAGGCGAAGTCGGCTCGCTACGCCTCGCTCTATCCGCTACTATCGATCCAAGCTTGGTGACTTCTCACGTGGTCGAGCTCGGCAAGATGTTCAGCAGTCTCGATCTGAAGCTATTGCGCGGCAGCGGGGCCGAGGTCCTGGACTTCCTCAAGAAGGGCGAGGTGGAACTGGCCATCGCCGGACCGCTCGAAGAGGATTGGGATCGCCTCGATCACTGGCCGCTCTTCACCGAGGGATTTCATCTCGGTGTCGCCAGCGAGCACGGTCTCGCCCAACTGCCTAGCGCGACGCTCGACGATCTCAGGCAGGAGCGCCTGATGATCCGCACCTATTGCGAGAGCACTGAAGATTTACTCGGGCTGCTGCGCGAGCGGGCGTTCGACGTGACGCGCTTTCACGAGGTGAGCGCGGAGTCGGATCTTTTCTCGCTGCTGGAGGCCGGATTTGGCGTCGCCTTCGTGCCCTTCAGCACCAAGAACTCTCCCACCCTGAAGCGCGTCCAGGTGGTCGACGTCGATCTTCAGCGCACCGTCTATCTCTATGGCGTCGCCGGACGCCAGCGCACGGCCGTTGCCGGCGCCATGATGAAGATGCTGCGGGCTTACGATTGGTCGCAGGCGACGGCCTAGTCCGCGTTCTCGAACGCCGCCAACAGATCCTCGATCGCCATACGCTTACGATAATCCGGATCCACGAAGCGCGCCTTGACCAGCCCGTTCGTGCCGACGACGAAGGTCGCGGGAATCGGCAACAGCCAGGTGTCGCTTCCTTGGGAAGGCGAGACGTCCCAGCCCGCCTCGCACATCATCTTTTGCATCTCGTCTCCGACCCAGAACGCAAGGTTCAAGGACATGGCGTAGCCGTTCTCGAAATCCGTGAGGATCGGAAAGGTAGCGCCGGAGCTCTCCTGGAGCTCGTGCGTGTAGTGCTGGCGGTCTGGCATGATGGCCGCAATCTGGCCGCCCACCGCCGCGACTTGATCTTGGGTCTCGGCGAGCGCCTTGGTGTTGATCCGGCAATAGGGACACCAATGACCGCGGTGAAACACGACCGCCAAGGGACCCTTCTTCAAGAGGTGCTCGAGGCTGACAAGGTGTCCCTTCTCGTCGGGCAGAACGAAATCCGGCATGGGGTCGCCGGGCTTCGGCGCATGTTCGCCGACCTCATGCTCGCGGAGGCGGGCGACGAGTTGATCGACCGAGGACTGGAAAACCTCGCCGAGATCGCGCACGGCGTCGGCGAAGGCCTGCAACCGGTCCGCCAACGAGGCGTCCATGTCGCGGCATTCGACAAAGGCCTCCTCAAGCAACTCGGAAAGCGGTCGCTCGGTCATAGAAAGCTCCGCAAGCGCAGCATCTGCGGGCAGATCGCCCGGCAGGCCTTAGGCCTCTCAAATTTGATTATCATCTTGTGGCATCTTCGGGAAGCGGGCGCCCGGAAGGGGCCGATTTCAGGCGCTCTGAGCGCGCGCAAGACGCAAAGCCTCCAGGAGGTTGTCCACCGCCATGCGGTGACGATAATCGGGGTCGATAAATCGCGCGACGACCTGGCCGTCTTGGGCGACCACGAAGGTCGCGGGGATGGGGAGCAGCCAGCCGTCATTGCCCTGATAGTCGGGTAGATCGCGGCCCGTTTTCTGCATGACCTCTTGGAGCTCCGTCCCCACGAAGATTGCAAGCCCGATCGAAAACGCATAGCCGTTATCGATGTCGGACAGCACGGGATAGCGCAGCCCGGAGTCCTCCTTGAGCCGCGCGCCGAAGATTTCCCGTTCCGGCGTGATGGCCACGATGGAAGCGCCGTCGCCGGCGACCATGTCCTGAACTTCGGCCAGCGCCCTCGTGTTCATGCGGCAATAGGGGCACCAGTGTCCCCGGTGGAACGCGATGGCGGCGGGTCCTGCTTGGAGCACATCCTCGAGGCTCACAAGACGTCCGTTCTCGTCCGGCAGGCTGAAAGACGGCATGAGCTCGCCGGGTAAGGGCGCGGTCGCGCCCGCATCCGAGTCCTTCAACCGTGCGACCATGCGATCGACGACCTCCTGGGCCTCCGGGCGCATGGCACGCGAAATGTCGGCGAAAAGCTGAAGCCGTTCTCCTAACGACGCGTCCATGTCGCGGCAATAGGCGAAGGCCTCCTCGAGAGTTGCGAAGCTGGGTCGTTCCATTCAGCGCCGATCTCCTCGCGCGCGGCCCCAAGTTCCGAAGGTCAAAATGCTCTCCACAGTGCACGATTTGCGAGGTCTTATGACCACAACTGGGCCCGCGCGTCCAATAGCCTAGGGCTATGAAGCGCCGTTGGGGTTCCTTGTAGAACTTGCCAGCAGACAGGCCACCGCCTCGCGGTCGCCCAATAGCAGCGGGCTATAGCGAAAGAAGCCAAGCAGCATTTCCGCATGAGACGGTTCCAGGCCAGTCTCTCTCCGTTGAAATCGGCCGTCCCCCGGCCCCCCCAAGCCAAGGAGTCAAAGGAGATGTTTGAACCCCGTAACCAGAGCGGCTTCGGCCGCGGCCTGATCGTCGCCGGAGCCCTTTCCGGCGTGATCCTCGGCGCAACCCTATTCGCCAGCAGCGCCTCAGCTGGCGAGTGTCCCGCCGATCAGACTAAGGCAGATGCCCGCGAGGCGGTCGACGTGGAAGCGGTGGGCAAGACCGACACGGTGATCGCCACGGTCGATGTAGCCAAGGAGCAAGGCGTTGACGGGCGGGTGCTGCGTATGCGGCGCCTCGAGGTCGAGCCCGGGGGCGTCGTGCCCTGGCATAGCCATTCCGAACGCCCCGCGATTATCTACATCATCAAGGGCACGATCGAGGAATATGCAAGCAATTGCGCGGTCCCGATCGTGCACAAAGCGGGCGATGTCACCGCCGAGACGAAGGACATCTCGCATTGGTGGAAGAACACCAGTGACGAGACCGCAGTTCTGATTTCCGCCGACTTGCCCAAGAGCTAAGCTCCCCAAGACGGATGTGAGGGCCTCATCGTGGAGGCCTCACATCCTCCTCCTACTCAGGAGCGCCGCGCCATGAACGAGAAGCTCGATGCTGCTCCGGCCGGGCGCAAGATGCAGAGCGCCGCCGCCAGCCTCCTGCGGTTCATGATCATCGCGGTCACGGCCTTTCTCACTCTGGTCGATCTCTTCGCGACGCAGGCTATCCTTCCCGAGCTCACGCACCATTACGGCGTGACGCCCGCCGCCATGGGCACCGCGGTCAATGCCAGCACCTTGGGCATGGCGGTTGCCGGCTTGGCGGTCGCTTATTTCAGCAACGCCATCGACCGGCGCATCGGCATCCTGTTGAGTTTAGCGGTGCTCGCCATTCCCACGGCGCTGCTTGCCCATGCGCCGGATCTCTTGACCTTCACGGTCTTGCGCGTGGCGCAGGGGCTGTGCATGGCGTCGGCCTTCACGCTGACGCTCGCCTATTTGGGCGAGCACTACAGCGCCGCAGACTCGACGACGGCCTTTGCCGCCTATATCACCGGCAACGTCGCGAGCAATCTGGTCGGGCGCTTCCTCGCCGCCGGCGTCACCGACCATTTCGGCCTTGCCTCGAGCTTCTATTTCTTCGCTGTGCTCAATCTCTTAGGCGCCGTGCTCGTGTTCTTCACCGTGGAGAAGACGCCGCCGATGAAGGAGATGCGTGAGAAGAAGCGCTCCCCCTTCGCGGTCTGGAAGGGTCATCTCAGGAACCCGGCCTTGCGCGCGAGTTTCGCCATCGGCTTTTGCATTTTGTTCGCCTTCATCGGCACGTTCACCTATGTCAACTTCGTGCTCGTCGCGCCGCCGCTCAGTGTCGGCATGATGACGCTCGGGTTCATCTATTTCGTGTTCGTGCCGTCGATCCTGACGACGCCGCTCGCAGCCCATGCGGTGCGGCGCTTCGGCACGCGACCCACCTTCTGGATGTCGCTGCTGATCGCGTCCTTGGGGCTGCCGTTGCTGGTCCTGCCCAACCTGCCGGCCGTGCTTGTCGGAATGGTCCTCGTCGGTGTCGGGACGTTCTTCGCGCAAGCCTCCGTCACCGGCTTTGTCGGCCGCGCCGCGACGACCGACCGTGGTGCCGCGAGCGGTCTTTATCTCGCGAGCTATTTCTCCGGTGGCTTGATCGGCAGCGCCGTGCTCGGCGTGATCTTCGACATGTACGGCTGGGTTGCGTGCGTCGCCGGCATCGGCATGTCCCTCGCCGTCGCCGCTGTACTTGCTGTCGCGCTGAAGGCGCCCCTCGAAGCGCGCTAGCCTATTCGGCGGCGCGTCTGTTGGGCGACCGCTCGTCCATGGTCTCCGGTGCGGTGCCCGGCTCGAACTTCGTGGCGGGCTCGGCACCCGGCTCCGGCTCGTGCAGAATCACACCTTCGAGCTCATCGAACTCGCCGAGCCACGCCTGCGCGGCAAGGGCCCGATTCGTATCGTCGTAGCCCGTCTGCCACCGCTTGCGGATTCCGCCGGCCGAGAAGTCGATATCCTTGACGTGGCTCTCGTTGTCGAGACGCGGCGCCAGCAGGCGCACCACATGCATGCGGGTGCGGCAGGCGTAGCCCGCGAGCTCCTTTACCTTCGGATCGAGGCGGGCGTCGTCCGGCACGTATTTGAGCAGCTCGGTGATGACGTGGCGCAAACGGTGCGACTCGCGCTGCCGCACGATGTGGTTGGCGATACGGCTCGAATACTGGATGTCCTTGTGCCGGTGCAGCGTCTCCCAGATGGTTTTCGGCTCGGGCCCGGTCGGGTTCCACAGATGCACCGCGAAGATGAGGCTGTTGCGTCGGGGGTTATCCTCGAAGATGCGCTCGGCCGGGGTGTTCGACAGGATGCCGCCGTCCCAATAAAGCTCGCCGTCGATGCGCACCGCCGGAAAGGCCGGTGGCAGCGCGCCGGAGGCCATGACATGGCTTACGGTCAGCGGCATGTCGCGGGAGTCGAAGTAATGCATGACACTGCTGCGGACATGCGCGGCCCCGACGGTGAGCCGCACGGAACTGCGATTGAGCAGATTGAAGTCGACCAGGTCCTCGAGCGTGGTGCGCAACGGCGCCGTCGAGTAATAGCCGGCGGCGTCCGGTCCGAGCGGCATATGCGCACCGAAGAACGCCCGCGTATGCGGCTCGAAGAAGCCGGAGATGCCGCTGGTGATGGTCATCCAAGAGGACAGCGCATCGCCCGCCCCAGCCCAGGCCGGAAAGGCGCCCCAATAATCGGCGGCCTCGACGCGCTTCCAGAACTCCTTCAGCCTGGGCAAGCGGTTCTCCGGCTCGTTGCCGGCGATGATGCTGGCGTTGATGGCGCCGATCGAGGTGCCGACGATCCAGTCCGGCTCGATCCCGGCCTCGTGCAGCGCCTCATAAACGCCGCCCTGATAAGCGCCGAGCGCGCCGCCGCCTTGCAGCACCAGGACGACTTGTCCATTGTTGTCGTCGCGGACCTTGTTGACCGCTTCAAGCGGGGATCGAGTCTCGGCCATGGGTGCTCCTCCCGGCGGGTAGTGCCTAATGAGCCGTCCAGCCACCGTCGGCGGCAATGGTAGCCCCGGTGATCGACGCGGCCGCGTCCGAGGTCAGGAACAAGGCGATGGCGCCGAGCTCATCCGTGGTGGCGAACCGTTTGTTGGGCTGCTGCGCCAGCAGGACATCGCGGATGACCCTGTCGCGCGGGATGCCGTGGGCCGTGGCCTGGCCTTCGATCTGCGCCTCGACCAGCGGCGTGTAGACATAGCCCGGGCAGATCGCGTTGCAGGTAATACCGTTCTCGGCCACCTCTAGCGCCGTCACCTTGGTTAGCCCGAGCATACCGTGCTTTGCGGCGACATAGGCCGATTTGAAGGCGGAACCCACCAAGCCGTGCGCCGAGGCGATGTTGACGATGCGGCCCCAGCCGTTGTCCACCATGCCGGGCAGGGCGAGCCGCGTGGTGTGGAAGGCCGAGCTGAGATTGATAGCGAGGATCGCGTCCCACTTGGCAACGGGAAAATCCGGGATTGGAGCCACGTGCTGGATGCCTGCATTGTTGACGAGCACGTCCACGGTCCCGAGTTCGCTGAGCACCGTGCCGAACATCTCGGAGATAGACTCCGAATTTGACATGTCGGCGCCGGAATAGCGCACTGGGACGCCAAAATCGGAAGTGATGCCTGCTTGCGCCGCCTCTATGTCTTCCGGCTTGCCGAAGCCATTGAGAACGACTGCGGAGCCTGCGTCCGCGAGTGCGCGGGCAATGCCGAGCCCGATGCCGCTCGTGGAACCGGTGACCAGAGAAACCTTGTCCTTGAGCGGCTTGGCCGCGCGGCCGGGGCGATGTGCGGTGTCGTTCACGACTGAAGCTCCTTCGGCGGTCTTGCCAACCCACGCTCATCTCGATCCCGAAGATGACGCGTCCGGAGCCGAACGGAAAATGCCGAAAAACTAGAGGTTCCATAGCGGGCCGCTATTGCCCGCCAGCCAATAGTGTAGCCCTGGCGGCGAGTAACGTGCGTTCAATTTCTCGACGATGCGCGAGCGGAGCCGAACTCGATAGCCCGGCACGTCAACTTTTGGCACCTAGCAGACACTGCGGATTGCACTGAGGATGCCCCCTAAGTGCCAGGAGCGGTCATCTCAACCTCGAACGACAGTCACACGCAGAAAAGTTGCCGGAATGCAGGTGGCATCCTGGCTTGGGCTCGTGTTCTGGCCCTCGAACAGCGCCTCTAGTTCCGCCTGGAGTTCGCCTGCGCGACCACTCTCCTCCGCCGCCGCGAAGGCATTCATGGTCGGTCCGTAATAAGTGCGGAAGTCGCCGACGAAGTCCTTCGGCATGCCTTGATAGTTGAAGGTGAAGGTGTCCCGTGCGAAGGCGATGTTGTTCTCCGGAACCCCCGCCGCCGTAAACCGCGCTTTCACCTCATCCTCGATGCCCCAGGTCATCGGGCTAACAAATCCTTCAGGCGGTGGCGGAGTGTATGCCGTGCATACCTTTAGGATCTGCGCCACCAGGGTCGGATCGTTCGGTATCCAATTTCCCATGACAATCCGACCGCCGCGGCGCGTCACCCGCACCATTTCCTTGGCAACGTCGAGCGGTCTTGGCGCGAACATAGCCCCGAATATGCTGACGACGAGGTCGAAGCTCTCGTCCTCCAGGTCCTGTAGGTTCGTGGCATCGCCGTCCTGGAACCTGCAATTGGAAAGTCCTTGCTCGCGCGCGCGTCGATTTCCGGCTTCGACGAGATTCGAAGCAATATCGACGCCAAGAACGTCTGCGCCGAGGGCGGCCGCTGGGAGCGCGGTCGTTCCGTCCCCGCATCCAAGGTCAAGAACCTTAAGGCCGTTCCTGATCCCTAAACCACGGACGAGCGCTTCTCCACTCTCCCGCATTGTTGCCGCGATGCGCGTGAAGTCGCCTTTTTCCCAAAGGGCCTTGTTAGAGTTCATGGTCGTGTCGTCCACTTGTAAGCGACGGGAGCCGGATCATGATCGCAGGTCGCTAATCCTGCAAGACAGTCTCTGACTCACGTCGTCGATGTCCGATTGGCTTCGAGCTAAAACGGTAGAAGATGACGTGTGGTTGGCCAGTTCTGCAAGTTGCCTCCGTGCCAATGGTACCCATGCCTGCCGCTCCCCGCATGCGGGCTTTAGCGGCGGGGAGCGATGACTTTTGGCTATGCGTTAGCGCGTTCGATCTTCACCGGCACTGGGCGGCACACGGTGTTGCAGGCGGGCGAGTGCATCTGCGCATAGGCGAGGAGGTCGTCGAGCTCCTCATCCGAACAGTCAGCCGTGACATTCATGCGGATACGGATCTGTTCGTAGCCCGGCGATACGGCATCGTCGAGCCCGAGGAGGCCTTGCAGGTCAAGATCACCTTCGAGTTCAGTCGACAGCGTCCGGATGGCGATGCCGCGCGCCATTGCATGCAGAACAAAGGTCGTGGTGACACAACCGGCCAGCGCGTGCAGAAGAAACTCGACCGGGTTCGCGCCTTCATTGTCGCCAAGCAAGACCGGCGGTTCTCCATTGGTGAAGACGAAAGCCTGACCACGGGACGTGTCCTCTTTCCCTGCGCCGTAGAAGTCGCGGATGGTCGAGCGATTTTCGCCGCCGCCGACCCAGACATTCTTGGCACGGAATTGGAACCTCGCCAGGGATGTATCGGCTTTGATGGCTGCGATGGTGTCAGCGGCAGCTTGCATGTCTAGACCATTGAGATGCGTGCTCTCTGAGGTCATGGCGTATTGCGGTTTCATGATCGTTCTCCGGTTCAAAAGTCGTCCAGGGTGACACCGCATTGCGGGTGCCGATGATGAAAAATGGGGCTGGACACGGCGTGCCGTCAGATCGAATCTGGTCGGAAACGGTCCTTTCGTGCCAACTCTTGGGGCAACCGCTTGAAACAGGCACCCAGGGTCCTCGATGCCACTATTGTCGCGTTGCCGGAGACCGCCGGATCGGCACTCTACGGAATGATCGATGTCCTCACGGCGACGGGGACGCTGTGGCAGCAACTGGTGGGCGACGATCCGGGTAAAGCGTTGATTCGACCGCGGATCGTGTCGCTCTCTCGCGAGCCGTTCCGCTGCGGCAACGGCATTCCCGTCACTCCGGACTCAACCATCGCCGAAGTCGCCGACGCGGATATTCTTATTCTGCCGGAGCTTTGGCTCGCGCCAAGTGACGACATGCGCGAGCGTTATGCCGAACTGAAGGATTGGATCCGCCGTCTCTATCGAGGCGGAACCACGATCTATTCCGCTTGTTCCGGCTCGATTCTGTTGGCGACCACCGGTCTGCTCAAAGGCCGCGAGGCAACCTCGCATTGGGCTTATGGGGATCTCTTCCGCAAGAGCTTTCCGGAAGTCCGCTTCAATCCCCAGCCGAACCTCGTCTTCGCTGATCCGGCCGGGCGCATTGTAACTGCGGGCGGCACAACCTCATGGCACGATCTCGCGATCCACATCATCTCGCGCCATTGCGGTCCGGGCGAGGCATTGCGCATCGCAAAAGTCTATCTGCTGAAGCTCCACGGCGAAGGGCAACTCCCTTATGCCAGCCTCGTCCGGAGGCAGCCTCATGCGGACTCAGCTGTGCGGCACGCCGAGGCTTGGCTTGCCGACAACTTTCGGGAGACGCACGCGGTTGCGGGTGCTGTCGCGGCCTGCGGAATCCCCGAGCGGAGCCTGAAGCGACGATTCAAGGCGGCTACCGGAACGACCTTGATCGGCTATGTGCAGAATCTTCGCATCGAAGAGGCAAAGCGTTTGCTCGAAAGCGGGGATACCTCGTTCGACGAGATCGCCTCCGGCGTCGGCTACGAGAACATCGCCTTCTTCCGCCGGCTCTTCAAACGCAGTACAGGTCTGACGCCCGGACAGTATAGACAGATGTTTCAACCCATTGCCCACGCATCAGGGGCGCGCAGGGGCTGAACGCTAGGAAGCACTCTTGAATCAATTTGCGGACTCTTTGCTCTGCCTGTTCAGCGAACGCCTCAATGTTCGCTTTGGGTCAGAAGCAGATTGCCGGCTGACTAACAAGAGGTCAGCTTTTGACCCTAAGCGGACATCCCACTGATGTCGGTCAGATCTGCCCATAGCACTTGCAACGGACCTGTATTGAGCAGACAGTTTGCTCCCTGGCACGCCGGAACCTGGGCGCTGGCGGTGAAGACTGCCGATCAAGGAAGGTCCTCTTTCCAAATCTCAGCACAGCAGGTCATCCCCCGCGGTCTCTCGGCCTGCGAGGCCGTCGTACTCAAAAGAACGCAACCGAGCGGTCAAGTTCGCTTATGGAGTTTGAGAGTGACTTGAATGGCTAGCACAAGGACCCTCGATCTTTCGACGTGCGAGCGCGAGCCAATCCAGATACCGGGCTCGATCCAGCCGCATGGGCTTCTGCTCGTAATCGATCAAAGCAACGACCAGATCCTGCAGGCAGCGGGCGACGCTGCGCAGCTCCTCGGCTATAGGGGTGAGGTGCTGGGAGAGACGACCCATGAGGTGCTGGGTACGTCCCTGGTGGATCTCTTACAACTGCCCGAGACGGTTCTCGTCCGAGAGCCCACGTATCTTGGCTTCCTTGAACCGGGTAATGGCAAAAAAGGCCTCGTGATTACGGGTCATCAGGCTCACGCAACGACGATACTCGAGCTTGAACCGGCCGGCGCGCCTGCGTCAGCGGCACGGACGCTGGCGAGCATCCGTTCTATGACTGAGCGCCTGAGCGACGCGTCCGAGCTCACCGATGCTTGTTTTCTCGCAGCGCGAGAAGTTCGGCGGCTAACTGGCTTTGATCGCGTCATGGTCTACCAGTTTCTCTCAGATTGCTCCGGCGTGGTGGTAGCCGAAGACAAAGACGCGCACCTAACGCCCTTCTTGAACCACCGCTATCCTGCTTCGGACATCCCAAAGCAGGCCCGCGAACTTTATCGTCGCAGCGCGCTTCGAATAATCCCAAACGTAGAATACACGCCTGCGCCGATCATGCCTATGCGATCACCCCTGACTGACGAACCGCTCGATATGAGCCAATGTATTCTGCGAAGCGTGTCGCCTGTCCATCTCCGCTATCTGAAGAATATGGGCGTCGGCGCTTCGATGTCGGTGTCGCTGTTGCCGAGCGGAAAGCTGTGGGGGCTGATCGCCTGTCATAATGCAACGGCGAAGTTTCTACCCTACGAGGTGCAAGAGAAGTGCAGACACGTCGGCCATATTCTCTCGCAACAGATTTGGTCGCGAGAAGAGGTCAAAGCCTATCGGCGCAGGCACGAACTCGCAGGGGCGCAAAGCAAGTTATTGGGTGATCTTTCGGGGGATGACGCACACGACACACTTCTCGATCTCTGCGCTGAACTGCAGACAGCCATCCCCAGCAATGGTGTCGCAGTGTGTTGGAGGGGATCCGTGGCCAAGGCGGGAGAGGTTCCACCAGAATCTTGTGTACGCCAGCTTGCTATGTGGCTTCTCCACGAGAAGTCACAGTATCCTGTGTTCGTTACGGACCGTCTATCCGAGCACTATTCGGAGGCGGTCCAGTTTACTGCGGAAGCAAGCGGTCTCTTGTCGATCACTCTGGTGAGTGATGAACCAACAATTCTAATGTGGTTTCGCGCCGAACAGGTCGAGGAAATCAATTGGGCGGGAAATCCCCACGAGCCGGCGGAGCCAGGAATCAGTCCTGGGACCCTCAATCCACGAAAGTCGTTCGCGACCTGGAAGGAGGAAGTCAGAGGACGTTCGACCCCTTGGGAACCAGTCGTCGTCGAATCGGCCGAAATCTTCGCCTCGCGCATCGCCTTCGTCCTGCAACAACGGCGGGTTCGCGACCTTAATGGATTGCTTCGTAAGGCGAACGAACAGCTCTCTACCTTGGCAACGACTGATGCGCTGACTGGAGTCGCTAATCGCAGGGCCTTCGACGAGTTCTTGGATAGGGAGTGGGCGCGCGCGAGCCGCGTCAGCAGGCCGCTCGCGTTGACGATCGTCGATGTGGACTTCTTCAAGCAATACAATGATTTTTTTGGCCATTTGATGGGGGATGAGTGCCTCAAACAGGTTGCACAGGCTCTCCAAGAGAGCAGACGAGAAACCGATTTTGTCGCCAGAATAGGCGGAGAGGAATTCGCCATTGTGCTCCCTGATACGGACCGCGATGGCGCGAGGAATGTGGCTGAGGCTGCGCGCGCTCGAATCGAAAAGCTGCGCATCAACCATCCCAAAAGCCCAACAGGGTTTGTAACTGCCAGCTTTGGTGTTGCTACACGCATACCTGAAGAGACAGGAACGGTGCAGGATCTCATTCAAGTCGCAGATCAGGCGCTTTACGACGCTAAGAACAGCGGGAGAAATCGGGTCGTATGTGCTGAGCAGAATAGCCCCATGGGTTAGACCTCAAGAGTTAGAGGCCTACCTTGCCGACAGTCAGGTTTTATCCGTCTTGCTGCAACGATCTAACGTGGCGCCTCGCCGCTCCGGCGAAACTTCCGCTCATGGCACGGAGCAGACATGCCAACCAGCAACGTTCATGTCAGCTTCTGACCCAAAGCGGACAATCTGACTAGTGGTGAAGGCATTCCACAAAGCCTGCTAATCACCCCACATTCGACGGGCGAAGGTACCACTTCGAAACCGTCGGCTACTTGACCGAACGGCTTGGGCCTTGGGAGAAGCCAGGCCTTCCTGGAACGATAGGAAGAGATTAGTAGAATAAGGGCTTGTCTATGCCCCGAGGCCGCTTGGTCGTAGGAGGCAGGTCAAGTTATCCAAGGGCGAGATGCGCATGGTCGGACTGTCGAAATCCGGCGCTCCGAAGGGTGCGTCCTCAGAAAAGCTCTTTTCACGTGTCGGCCTCCGTGCGCGAATGTTGATCATTCTTTTCCTCGCGGGAATCCCGGGAGTCTTCGTTGCCGTGTACCTGACTGTCCAGAAGTTCAAAGAGGAAACGCGTCAGATTGAAACGAGTGTCGCTCGTTTGGCCTCACTAGGTGCGGCGCAGCATGAAACAATTTTGGCCAACGCGAAAACTTTATTGAAGGCTTTGGTGGAGTCAAAGGAACAAATAACAGGGTCCAGTTGCCAGGCGCGCCTGAAGCAGTGGGAGGAGAAGCCGTCGGCGTTCGTGTCGCTGACCTTGTTTGACCCTGAAGGTAACGTGCTCTGCACCGATGCAGCCTCGGAACTGCCATATGTGGTCGGCGACGACGCCTGGTTTAAAGGCGCACGAGATGACCAGCGCTTTTCGCTTAGCGACTATACGATTGCTAAGAGCGGCACGCCACTCCTGATAGCAGCCGACGCAGTCGTTTCTCAAGAGAAGCAAACCACCGCAATTGCGGTGCTCGCGATTTCGTTGGAGTGGTTAGATTTCATCGCTAGCGACGTCGATCTGCCGCCTGAGGGCACAATCACGGCGATAGGACCAGAAGGCCGCATACTCACCCATAGAGGGGAAACTCTCTCTGACGACACTTCACCACCACCGTCCGACAAAGCTCTACAGCGCATCCTTGCAAGCGATGAAGGCACCTTGAGAGCCGAGGATCGTTCGGACGAGTCGCGCGTGTATGGGTACAGCAAGACGAAGTCAGGCAACGTTGTCGTTGTGGTAGGCCTACCGCGCTTCGTCGAATACTCAGAATGGGGGAACGCACTTCTGAACACGCTGCTCGCGCCTATAGCGATACTCGTGCTCGCGCTAGGCGCGGCTGCGTGGGCGAGTGAGACATTAGTCGTTCGTCATGTGCGATCCCTTATCGCGACGACTGGCGAAATTACCGAAGGCAATTTGACGGCACGCTCAGACGTTGACTACGACGAGCACGAACTGGGTGAACTCGCGGCCGCGATAGATACGATGGCAGAGTCTCTTGAGCAGAAGATGACAGAGACTCATTTGGTTGCGCGAGAAATGCAACACCGCATTGCGAATAGTCTGTCGTTGGCCCAGTCGATCGCAGTTCAAACGAGCCGTCACAGCTCTTCAACCGAGGAGTTTAATAGGGCTTTCACCGCACGCCTCCAGGCTTTATCCGCATCAAACCGCCTTTTGTCGGAAGGACGTTGGAGTAGCGCGGAGTTGAGCGAGCTTCTCGAGTCAATCCTTCGGCCTCACTCTTCGATAGAGCAGCAAAACATTAGCTTGCAGGGACCTGAGATCAGACTAGAACCCCGCGCTGCAGTGGCATTGGCGCTGAGCGTCCATGAACTGGCAACTAACGCTGCAAAATATGGATCCCTATCTCAGCCCGGGGGGCGGTTAAGCTTACGCTGGGCGTTTGAGGAGCAGAACCAGGAAAGGTTGGTTTCGCTGCGATGGCGAGAGGACGGCGGTCCACGCCCGAGAGCCAACACGCATTCGGGCTTCGGCACAAAGCTGCTAAGGATGATGATCGAGGGTCAGCTCAACGGAAAGCTCGTGCAGGACTATAGCGCTCACGGTCTTGTCTGTATAATTTTCTTTCCATGGCGTCGACCGCCAGAACCGATCGGCACAAACGCGGAAGAGCTGCATAACGGCCTCAGGAATGACCAGCCGTAGTTTTCCTTACGATGCTGGGGCGACAGACTCGGGGGCCTTGTCAAGCAAGACCTCTAGGTCGTCCGCGACCACACGGAGCATGGGGCGCCCGTCGAAATCGGCCAGAAGCTTATTCTGATCGCCATAGCGCCGAGATGCTGTCGCGGCCAGACGGACGGCAACAATATGGGTCACGCTTCTGCCCTGCGGGCGACCTGCACGATTTCAGCCAAAATCGACAGGGCAATCTCCGCGGGGCCCTTGGCGCCTATGGCCAGCCCAATCGGCGCATGAATCCTTTCGAGATCGGCATCGGAAAACCCTGCCGCCCGAAGACGTTCAAGGCGCTTGGCGTGAGTTTTCCTCGAGCCGAGCGCCCCGATATAGAGGCAGTCGGATCGAAGCGCCGCCGCGAGGGCGTCATCGTCCAGATGAGCGGCATGCGTGACGGCGACAACGGCGGTACGCGGGTCGAGACCAAGCGCGGCCAAGCCTACCTCCGGCCACTCGGTCAAGGTCGGTGTGTGGCCCAAGCGTTCGATCGAGGTAAAAGCAGTTCGCGGATCAATGATGATGGCGTCGAAGCCGATTTGCTCTGCCAATGGGGCGAGAACTTGCGTGATATGCGTGGCGCCGACGATGACCACGCGAACGGTCGGCAAGCGAACCTGCAAGAACGCATCGCCCTCATCAAAACTGAAGATGCCGCTCTCGCCAGTTTCGATCCGCTCCCGAATTTCACCCTCGGCTAGTTCGGCTTCGAAGATACGGCGCCGGCCGGTTTGGAGGTCGATTGCTGCGACGTGCGGCCTCCTTGCGCGGCGCGCTTCCAGGATGCTCTCGAGATACGGCGCGTCGGCCTTGCTGAGCATCTCCACCAGGATCTTGATGGTTCCGCCGCAAGGCAGCCCAGCACGCCAAGCGGCCTCGTCGGCTATTCCGAATTCGAGAAGCTTCGATTGCCCATCGTGCATGATATCCTCGGCTTTTGAGATGACGTCCATCTCGATGCAGCCACCGGAGACCGAGCCCTCGAAGCGTCCGTCTGGCGCCACGACCAGATGGCCTCCGACAGGCACCGGGGCCGAACCCCAAGTGGAAACGACGGTTGCCAGTGCTACCTGGTCATACGTGCCAAGCCAGTTGCGCGCGACCGAGATGGGCGATGAGTCGGCTGGACGCTGCAGCTCCACCTTGTTCATCGCCGTCTCCTTACTGCTCAGAGGTCAGGACAAGCGGCGCCGGTTTTCACCCAGGCTTTGATCAGGGCGCCGAACTGCTCCTGGGTTCCAGGCGCGGGCACCCGGTCGTCGCCGGGATGCCAGCCCCAGCCCACAAGAGAGTCCTCGGCCATGTGATGGATCAACTCCTCCATGCTCATGCCGCCGTTCCGCTCGGGATCCTTGATCTGTACGCAAATCTCGCCGAGGGACTTGCCCTGCCAGGCCATCTCGATGGGTGCCAAATGCCACAAAGGATGACCGGGCACGCCGGCCTGCTCGACATTGGCGCGCTGGTGGCATGTGGAACACTGCATCCCGACCATGCCGAAGCCGCCCGCGCCCCGCAGCACCAGCGGAATGTGTGGATGGCCGTCCTCGCCCTGCGTCGGCCGGTCGCCGGCAGGATGGCAGTTCAGGCATCGCGGATGTTGGATCACTTTGCCAGCCTCGGTGAACAAGGCGACCGAGCGCTCCTTCTCGTCGGGAATTGACGTAAACGCGCTGACCGGTTTGAGCGCACCGTCAGCGGCTTCCGGCTCGGCGAGCGACCAGCCCACGGCCGCCGCCAGGATGATCAAGCCTGCACCAAGCGCCGTGAGAAGAGCGCGCATGTCCTGTCGCCTCTATACTTTGAGCTGATCCGCGTTGAGCGGCGGCTTCCGCAGCCTCACGCCGCTCGCCGCGTACACGGCGTTGAAAACGGCCGGCACCAGTGCCGAGGTACCGGGCTCGCCGATGCCGCCCGGCGCCTCCTCGTTCTTAATAATGTGGACGTCGATCAGCGGCATCTCGTTGATATGCGGCGCCCGGTAGTTGTCGAAATTGCTTTGCTGGACCCGCCCGTCCTTGAGCGTGATTTCGTCGAACAGCGCCGCGCTGAGACCGTAGACGATCGCGCTCTGCACTTGCGCCTCGATGGTGTTCGGATTGACGGGAAGCCCGCAATCAACCGCGCAGGTGATGCGCTTGACCGTCACCTCGCCGGTGTCCGAAATCTCTACCTCGGCGACCTGCGCCATAAAAGAAGCGAACACGTTCTGCACCGCGATGCCGCGGCCCGATCTCTTCGGCAGAGGCTTGCCCCAACCCGCCTTCTCCGCCGCAAGCTCGAGCACAGCCAGCGCCCGCGGCTGCTCGGCGAGCAGCGCGCGGCGATAGTTTAAGGGGTCCTTCTTAGCCGCAGCGGCACACTCGTCGATGAAACTCTCGACCACGAAGATGTTGTGGGACGGCCCGACACTCCGCCAAAAGGCCGTCGGGATGCCTTGCGGCTCGTGCCGCACATATTGCAGTCTCACGTTCGGGATCGCGTAGGGCATCTCCAGCGCGCCATCGACCGTGTCGAAGTCGTAGCCGTCCTTGAACGCCACGGAGGCCCACCGCGCGATCACGGACGAGCCGCAGATACGGTGGCTCCAGGCCGTGGGCATGCCGTCTTCGTCGAGCCCCGCATGCAGCCGGTCGTAGAAATACGGCCGGTACATGTCGTGCTGGACGTCCTCTTCGCGGCTCCAGATGACCTTGACCGGCCCGTCGACCTGCTTGGCGATTTCCACGGCCTTGGCGACATAGTCGATCTCGAGGCGGCGGCCGAAACCACCGCCGAGCATGTGGTTGTGCACCACGACCTTTTCGGGCGGGAGGCCGGTCAGTTCGGCCGCAACCGCTTGCGCGCGGCCGATGACCTGGGTGCCAACCCAGATATCGCAACCGTCCTCGCGCACGTGGACGGCGCAGTTGAGCGGCTCCATCGTGGTGTGCGCCAGAAACGGCACCTCGTAGATGGCCTCAAGCTTCTGCGCTGCGCCTTCCAATGCCTTCGGCACGTCGCCGTCGTGACGGACGAGGACGCCCTCCTCCCGCGAGGCACGTTCCATGTCGGCGACGATATCCGCCGTGGTCAGCTTGGCGTTGGGGCCTTCGTCCCAGACGATCTCAAGCGCCGCCAAGCCCTTCTTCGCCGCGCCCATATTGGTGGCGACGACGGCCACGGCGTCCTCCGTTTGCACGACCTGAAGGACGTTGTTGACCTGGAGCGCCTTGCCGTCGTCCACGCTTTTGAGCTTGCCGCCGAATACCGGACAGATGGCGAGCGTAGCTACCTTCATGCCCGCCACTTTGGCGTCGATTCCGTAGACGGTCTTGCCGTTGACCTTATCCGGCGTATCGAGCCGCTTGGCAGGCTTGCCTATTAGCTTGAAGTCGGCCGGCTTCTTGAGGGGCACGTTCTCGGGCACCGGTATGGTCGCGGCCTTTTCGACCAGAGCGCCGTAACCGAGCTTCCGTCCGGTGCCGTCGTGGATCACGCTGCCGCTCTCGGCCCGGCAGCTCGTAGGATCGACGTTCCACGTGGCGGCGGCCGCGGCGATGAGCATTTCACGTGCCGTGGCGCCCGCCTTTCGCAGCGGCTCGTAGAATGCGCGGATCGAGGTAGAGCCGCCGGTCACCTGGAAGCCGACGAGACTGTTGGCGTAAAGGGCTCCGTCGGGTGGCGCCTGCTCGGCTCGGACATGCGATAGATCGACCTCGAGCTCCTCGGCGAGAAGCATCGGGCAAGACGTGAAGGTCCCCTGCCCCATCTCGACCTGCGGAACGACGAAGGCCACGCGGCCGTCCGACCCGATGCGGATGAATCCGTTGGGCGCGAACCGCTCGGTGGCGACCTCGCGGGCGCGGGCGGCGCTCGTTGGAAGGTTGAAAGCAATGAGCAAGCCGCCTCCGGCAGCAACGCTCGCCCGCAGGAAGCCCCGACGGGAGAGACCTCCGCCTTGCGCGTTTGGTGTAGTCTCCAGCGAACGCAAAGACACGGTCAGCCTCCTTGTGGCGAAGACGTCTCGCGAGTTTGAGCGGCTTGCTTGATCGCTTCACGAATGCGGATGTAGGTGCCGCACCGGCAAATATTGCCGGCCATGGCGGTGTCGATGTCTCGGTCGGTCGGCTCAGGATTCGCTTCCAGCAGCGCCGCGGCGGACATTATCTGCCCGGACTGGCAATAGCCGCACTGGACCACCTCTACATCGAGCCACGCCTTTTGCAGCTTCGCGCCGACAGGCGTGTCGCCGATGGCCTCGATGGTGGTGATTGAGGACTCGCCAACATGTTCGATTGGCATCACACAGGAGCGCACCGGCATCCCGTTCACGTGAACGGTGCACGCGCCACAAAGCGCCTTGCCGCATCCGAACTTCGTGCCGGTCATGCCGAGCACGTCACGCAGAACCCACAACAGAGGGATGTCGCCATCGACATCGACCTCATGGTCTACGCCATTCACTTTTATCTTGTATGACATCCGCTACGCCCAGCAGAAGATTACCCGGTCATGACTTCCGGATAACCGAGACTAGGCCAACGCCATTATCCTGTCTATGCGAATCTTGCACTCGGCTTGCAGCAATATTGAGCAGTGTCTCCTGTTCACCGAACCAGTCCGCGATAGCCGCAAGAGTCTTCAAGCCTCCGCAATTTCCGCCAAGCACCCGACGGTGGCTAGCGCCATCTTTAGGCTTAGTTGAGCAGAAGGAGATTAAGATGAAGACTGCGATCCGCAGTGCATGTGCCTTGATCGTCTGATGAAATCTGTCCGGCAGCGCTTTCGCCGCAGACCCCGCCGCCGATCCGATGAGCGAGGCCGAAGCGATCCACGGCCCCGGGCCTGGCCCCGCCGGCAAGACGGGCGCGGGGCCGACGGAAGCTACCGACGCGATGCTCAAAAATCAGGCGACATGCCACCTAGCTGGGCGCTATTCGTGAAGCAAATCCTGCCAGTTGGCGGGAACGCGCCCAGCAGGTCCGGGCGTCGGCTGACTGGCTGGATGCGATTCCGGTGGCGCCAAGCCAGGGCCGCTGAACAGATCACCTGTGCGGTAGTCGTAGAACCACCGCTCCCCGGGTTCGAAGCTCCTGATGACCGGGTGTCCGGTCTCGGCGGAATGCTTGGAGGCGTGCTGCCCGGGCGAGCTGTCGCAACATCCGATGTGGCCGCACTCGGCGCATCTACGCAGGTGAAACCACCAACCGCCCGTCGCCAGGCATTCGGTGCAGCCGGTGCCGCTCGGCTCCGCTGCAGGATTGATACCGCCTCTTTGCGTCTTCATGGCGCATCCTTCATCGATTGTGCGCAATCTTGCGTCATGCCGACATGTGCGTTCGTCGAGCGCAAAATCGAGTCCCGCACAGATCGGCGCGGTGTCCTATATTGGGGATGACGTGACCGGCGTCGGCGGCAAGGATAGCATGAGCCTCATTTTCTCCAGTAGTGCCAGACTGTGAAAACCAGAGCGGCTACGGTAACCGCTGCGATCACATATTTTTCAAAGTTGGTGCCGGAGTGGCCGTATGGAATAACCAATACTTGTGCTTCTGCCGAGTTTACGAATGCAACGAGCGGACTGATCTGAATGATTTGATGTAAGCGCATCGTTGAGATCCAGTTCAATATGCGCCCGAAACCGTCACTTGAGTACGTATCTCCTAATTAAGTGGAGCACATTGTCTTGGTCCGTTCAGCCGAGCAAGTTACTAACCGTGTGCCATAGTTCACCATCTGGTTCCCATCATTCTAACCTATCTTTCGAATAAGTGTTCACAAAGCAGGGAGCAAACCGGCCGCGGCGTGTGGGTTCGACTCCGCAGTCGATAGAAGTTGATTGTCGGGCGTGGTGATGACCGTCTGGCTTTTTGGTGGCGTTTTTCATCGGTTGACGGCCGGTCGCCTTGGGTCTCTCAGTACGGAAAGGCCGGACTGGCGTCGAGGTTCAGTGCGCGGCTCGCGGAAGCGTTTGATCGCCCGCTCATAATTGGAGTTTCATTATCCGCGAAGCTAACAAAGCCGTTGTCGACGGCGGCGAGCGCGAGGACGATAGCGGACGAGAAACTGATCGCCACTGCTTAAGCGCCACGGACGAGTCTAGTTGCGTGGACTAGCGGGCATTATGCGCGCTACGTAAACTGCCTATATGGTTGCAAAGATGCTGTTTGGGTTGATCTTATTCGGCGCGGCTTTTGCGGGCGACGCGGCTGCCGGTTCGGATCAGCACGCGGCTTCCCAAAACCCTGCCACTCCCGCTCCCCAATGCCTCAACTTCGCCCCAGCTGGAAAAAGGGCGATTACGAAAGAAGACATTCCCAAGGGTATGGGTGACCTCGAACTCGTCGCGCGTTTGGCCTACGCTGAAACCCTTGCGGCAAACTGCCCCGATAAGAACCAGGAATTGTCTGAAGGAATCGCGGCCGTGATCCTCAATCGGGTGCGGGCTTTTGAAGAGAAAGGGAAGGACGACGCCTACCGGCGAGTCGTGTTCGGAAAAATGCAGTTCGCCTCGTCTTTGCATTTTTACAGCAAAGCACAATGGAAGGCGTTCACTTGCCCAACGGATCAGGCTTTTTACCGTACTGTTTATATGACCGTTGTTCAGATGAACAACGGCGAGCTTAAAAACCGGAAATACGCTTCCGCCACCCACTATTACCTGCACAACCATTTCGAGAAGTTTCAAGATCAGCCATGGGGCCGGGAAGCCAAGCTAGTGGCCAATCTCGGCGGGAATTGTGTCGGCGTTTATAGCTTGGATAAAGGATTCTTACACGCGCCGTATTAGGTCCGGTCTCATTTTTGACCCAGATCGCGACGATGTCGGCGAGGCCGACAGCAAACCAGAAGTTGATCGTCGGCTTGTAAGCGCGGCCACCCGCTGACGGTTGTCCTTTCCAAAGTCATATCCGGACCGGATTGAGATGCAGCCTAGTGATATCGAGGGACGCCCAAGGTGCTGGTTTCCAACGAATAGAGATGCACGTTAGCATAATTCCTAAGTCGCGCGTTCCAGCCAGGACGCTAACGCCCTCAGCAATTCCGCTCTGACCTCCGCATCCGTTCGTCCCGTGCGTCGCGGGACGTGAAACGAGTGATCGGCATCCTGAAACAGCCTAAGCGTTGCGACACTGCCTAGCCGTTCGACGAGCGTCTCCAAGAGGCGGATATCCGCGAGCGCATCACGCGTGCCCTGCAGAAACAGCATCGGAATCTTCACCTCGAACAGGTGATTTGCGCGCTCATCCGAAGGGCGTCCTGCTGGGTGCAGAGGGAATCCGAGGAAGACCAATCCCTGGACGCCGGGCAAAGGTAAGGCAGCTTGCGCTTGAGAAGTCATGCGGCCGCCAAACGACTTGCCGCCGGCAACGAGAGCAAGATCAGGAACCAAACGAGAGGCCGCCAGCACCGCGGCCCGGACGGTGGCTTGGGCAATTTTCGGAGGATCGGGTCGCTTGGAACCCTGCTCCATATAGGGGAACTGGTAGCGCAGCGTGGCGATGCCGCGCTCAGCCAGTCCATCGGCAACTTCGGCCATGAAGGGATGCGACATGCCGGCTCCCGCGCCATGGGCCAGCACATAGCAGACGCGCGCATCGCGCGGCACTTGCAGCAGCCCCGACACCTGCCGCGCATCATCGACAGTTATGCTTACTGAACGGGGCTGTACCATTGGGCTACATGGTCCCTGCGGAGCTACTCACTGAAGATCGTTCAGATCATGCCCTTCAAAATGCTGCTTTTCCAAGTGACTGTCGCCCAGAGTCGCAACCTTCAAACACGCTCTTAAACGCCCTTCATCGCGATGCACCGGGATGCCATCTTGAAGTCGGCTGAAGCCCTTGCTCCCTCGGCGGAATGCGTCGCCGCAGTGCCTCGCAAACGGTGGCGAATCGCTTCAGTCGATATCCTGCGCGGCCTGATCATGGCAATCATGGCCTTGGATCATACGCGAGACTTCTTCACCTCGACCGGCTTCAATCCTCGCGATGTCACGGAACCCGCGCTGTTTCTCACGCGCTGGGTAACGCACATATGCGCCCCCACCTTCATTCTTCTCGCTGGACTCTCCGCGTTCCTCTACGGCCTTGGAAAGGACACCGGAGCGCTTAGTCGCTTTCTTCTTATCCGCGGCCTGTGGCTGATCCTGATCGATTTCACCCTGATCAAGTTCGGCTGGAGATTCGAGTTCGACCTCTTTCGGATGACTGGCGGCATCATCTTCGCGATCGGACTTTCGATGATCGCGCTGGCGGCACTGGTTTGGCTGCCGCGATGGGTCATTGCGGCTGTAACCGCCGTCATGCTCGTCGGGCATAACCTGGTCGACGGCACCAGAGCCGACGAACTCGGCGGCGCTGCATGGGTCTGGCACCTCCTGCATGAGCCGGGCCTCATATATCTCGGTGACGAAGCGCGGCTCTACGTGCTCTATCCGCTGATCCCGTGGATCGGCGTGATGGCCGCCGGATATCTGCTCGGCCCGACCATGCAACTTGAGCCCCAAGCAAGGCAGCGGGTCTTATTTGCCCTCGGGACGGCTATCACCCTCGGCTTCGTGATCCTTCGCGCTACGAATCTGTATGGCGATCCCGCTCCATGGGCGCCGCAGGACACGTGGCTTGCGACCGTTCTTTCCTTCGTCAACTGCGAAAAATATCCCCCCTCTCTCCTTTATTTGATGATGACCCTCGGCCCGGCATTGATTCTCCTCGCGGCCTTCGAGCATGCGCACGATATGTTCACCCGCTTCCTTGCCGTGTTCGGACAGGTTCCGTTCTTCTACTATGTGGTCCACATTTACGTGATCCACTTACTCGCCGTCGCCACCGCCTTTGCAATGACCGGCGAACTAACACGAGCGCCTGAGATCAGCCTGAACCTCGGTGGCGTTTATCTCGTCTGGCTTCTGGTTCTCGTCCTGCTCTATCCAATGTGTAATTGGTTCGCCGAGCTGAAAGGGAACGGCAGAGGGTGGTGGTGGAGTTACATGTAACGGGTGTTGGGGCGACACCATCGCTTCATTTCCACTTAGGTGCGGCGCCGAAATGTCGATTGCGCAAACGCCCAAACGGACCCTCGACCCACAACGTTCGCAAATTCAGAACGCGGGGTTTCTCGCTGCCGGCTTGGAAACAAGGCGCCAGTAGTACCAGTTATCCACTGGTACGGGGCTCGCAATCAAATCGCTCGGACGGAAAACTCTCGAGGAGAAGTCAATGCCGACACTCTACACGATGCCTGGAACCTGTTCGCTTTCGCCAAACATCGCCGTCGCTTGGCTCGACGCTCCGGTGGAGATCCACAACATTCCTTATGGCGACCAGAAGAAGGACTACTACCTCGCCATCAATCCCAAGGGACAGGTGCCGGCGTTGCGCTTCGACGATGACGACGTGCTGACTGAGGCTTCTGCGATCCTCGCTTGGCTTGGCGCGACATTCGGCGGGGAAGGCTACGCCCGCGATACATCCCTCGGCCGCAAGGAAGCCGAGGCGCTGTCCTACATGACCTCGGAAGTTCACGCGGCCTATGGGGGCCACTTCAACACCCAAAAATTCGCAGAGACCGATGCCGGAAAGGAAGAAGTCAAGCGCAAGACCTACGAGAAGCTCGCCGATCATTATAAGCGGATGGACGGCGTTCTCAGCGAGAACGGGGGCGAATGGTATCTCGGTCAGCGCTCCTTCGCAGATACGTTCCTCTATGTCCTGACGCGCTGGATCGAGATGACGCCGCTGTCGATCGAGGATTACCCTGCGCTAAAGGCGTTTCGCGCACGGATGGAAGAGGATGAGGGCGTTCGTTTTGCGCTGAAGCGTCAGGATATGGAGCCAATTGGATGAGCGCCGGACTGGAGGAAAAGGACACCTGGCCGGCGTTGCCTTACGCCGCGTGGGCTGAGACCTGCGCGGCCCTTCATCTATGGACCCAGATCGTCGGCAAGTACCGGCTCATACACACGCCATGGATCAACCACTCCTGGCACGCGACGCTCTACGTGACGCCGCGCGGCCTGACGACGGGCGTGGTGCATGATGGCAGCACGGCCGTCACCCTGACCTTCGATCTCCGGGAGCATCTCCTGGTGGGCGAGACCCTTCAGGCGCGGGAGAGCTTTCCGCTGGAAGCGATGAGCGTTGCCGATTTCCTGAAACGGACAACGGCCCTCGTCGATCGGCTCGGCGGCCGGATGCTCATCCATGGTGCGCCGAATGAAATTCCGGATGCCACGCCTTTTGCGGAGGACACCGCGCCGCGACCTTACGATCCAGACGCAGTCGGGCGGTTCCACCGCGCCCTGGTGCAGATCGAACGGGTGTTTACGCGGTTCCGCACCGGGTTCCTCGGCAAGGTTTCGCCCGTCCACTTGTTCTGGGGATCCTTCGATCTCGCCGTAACGCGCTTTTCGGGCCGCAAAGCGCCAAGCCACCCCGGCGGTGTGCCGGCGCTGCCCGATGCGGTGACGCGCGAGGCCTATAGTCACGAAGTCTCCTCGGCCGGCTTTTGGCCGGGCGGCGGCGGCGTGAACGAACCCATGTTTTATTCCTATGCCTATCCGGTGCCGCACGGCTTTGCCGAAAGGCCTGTCGAACCGGCGGAAGCCCGTTTCGACCAGGCCTTGGGCGAGTTCCTGCTGACTTACGAGGCCGTCCGCCAAAACCCCGACCCCGAAGCGGCGCTGATGCGCTTCCTGCAATCGACCTACGAAGCCGCGGCGGAGACAGCCGCATGGGACCGGCAGGCCCTCGAATGCGATTTCGGCGCGCCGCGGGTTCCGCGCGCGGTGAGCGGCTGAACGACAACATGACCAGCGGCATTCACCACGTCACGCTGATCACTCGCCGCGTGCAGGCAAATGTCGATTTCTATGTCGGCTTCCTCGGCTTGCGCCTGGTCAAGCGCACCGGCGGCTACGAGGACGGCACACAGCTCCATCTCGTCTATGGCGACGCTGAAGGCTCGCCAGGCTCCCTCGTCACCTTCCTCGTCTGGGAAGACGGCGCGATGGGCCGGGTGGGCAACGGCCAGGTCTCGGAGATCGCCTTCGCCGTGCCTGCTTCGAGCATCGGTGATTGGCTGACCCGCGCGATCGAGTATCGCGTCCCGGTCGAGGGACCTCTGCGGGAGTTTGGCGAACCCGTTCTTCGGCTGAAGGATCCCGACGGCGTGATCGTCAAGCTGGTTGGGGTCGATCTTCCGGCATCGAAGCCCTGGGGCGATTCGGCACGGGCGATCCGGCGGCTGCGCGCGGTCACCATCCTGACCGACAGGTCCGACGAGACCGCGGCCTTCGTCGGCCGGTTCGGCTATCGCCCTGGCTCTGTGTCGAGCAGCATCCGGCGCATGCAGTCCGATACCGATGCCGTCGATATCAGGGACGGGACCGGATACGTGCCCGGGAGTCCCGGCAGCGGAACCGCCGATCATGTCGCCTTCCGCGCGACCGATGTGGCGGCGGTGCGGGCGGCCGAGAGCGAGCTGTCGCGGATCGAGGCGGCGCCGACCAGCTTCCACGACCGCAAGTATTTCACCTCGCTTTATGTGCGCGAGCCCGGCGGAACGTTGATGGAGCTGGCAACCGACGGTCCGGGCTTTGGCATCGACGAACCTCTGGAGCGCCTGGGGGAGACCCTGTTCGTGCCGCCCCATGATGCCAATCGCGCCGAAGACCTGCGCGTGATGCTGCCCCAATTCGCCCTGCCGGGAGAGGAGAGACTGCCGATGCGAGACCTGCCCTTCGTCCATCGCTTCCATACGCCGGACGATCCGGACGGAAGCGTCATCGTCCTGCTGCATGGGACCGGCGGCAATGAGGCCGACTTGATGCCATTAGCACATGGGATCGCACCGCGTGCAACGCTGCTCGGGGTCCGCGGGCGCAGCCATGAGGAGGGAATTGCACGGTGGTTCCGCCGGTTGAGCATGACGAGCTTCGATCAAGCGGACATCCGGGCCGAGGCTGAAGCCTTCGCGGCCTTCATGGAAAGCGCAGTCGCGGGCTACGGTCTCGATATTAATCGGATGACCTTCCTCGGCTATTCGAACGGCGCGAACTTCGCCGCCGCCGTCCTGGCTCTGCATCCTGAGGTGATCCGCCGGGCCATCCTGATCCGTGCGATGGCGGCGCTTGAGGACATGCCCGAGCCGGACCTGACGGGGACCGAGGTCCTCATGCTGACCGGATCACGCGACCCTTATGGCCAGTATGCATCCGTCCTCGAGAACTGGCTGCGGTCAGGAGGCGCCGACCTGGAAGTCCGACGGATCGAGGCCGGACATGAGATGACACAGGAGGACATGGCGGTGGCGGAATCCTGGCTTCAAGCACGCGAACATTCGTGAGGGGTATCGGCTAACTCCCGGTCGCGGCATATTACTTTCACCTCATGCCTTGGGCCCGGCTGCCCTGTCGCGCAGCGGGATGAGCGGCTGCGGGCTGGGCGTGACGTGCATCCTGTTGCCCCCGGCCATAATCCCCTCTTGCACCTGCAGCTCGAGACGCTCCATATCGCGCCGTCGGATCTCCTCCGTGACCTCGCTCGCGTCGAAAGCCGTCATGCCGAGTGCTTGCAGACCCGCCCCGCCGAACAGCAATGCCGACTCGAAGGTCTCGCGGATCTCGAAGTCGACATCGGCCTCGCGCAGCCTGATCGAATGGCCGCGGTCGTAGGAGCGCACAAGCAGGCGGCACGATGGAAAATGCTCGTTCACCAGTTCGACGATGCGATCGGTGACCTCTGGATCGTCGACGCAGACCATGACCATGTCAGTGGTCTCGGCGCCGGATTGGCGCAGAATGTCGAGCCGCCCACCATCGCCGAAATAGACCTTGAAGCCGAAGCGTTCAGCCTCCCGAATGCGGTCCGGGTCGTTGTCGATGAGCGAGATCTCGATGCCTTGCGCGAGCAGCAATTGGGAGGCGATCTGTCCGAAGCGGCCGAAGCCGATCATCAGCACCCGACCCTTCAGGCCCGTAGCCGTCTCGATCCCCTCCATCGAAGCAGGCGCGTCTTTCAGCCAACGGTCGGCGACGAGGAGGATGAGCGGAGTCAGGGCCATAGACAGAATAATGACGCTGGAAAAGACGGCGTTCTGCGCCGTCCCGATGACGCCGTCGCCTGCCGCGGCCGTGTAGAGCACGAAGGCGAACTCGCCGCCCTGCGCGAACAGTGAGACTCGGCGCAGCGCCTGAATGTTGGTCGCGCCGAAGATCCGCGCAACGGCATAGATGCCGATCGCCTTCACAAGGATAAAGGCCGCGAGCAGCGCAAGGATGATCCGCCAGTCCGTGGCGACGACCGAAAGGTCGAGCGACATGCCGACTGCGAGGAAGAACAGACCCATCAGCAGCCCCTTGAAGGGCTCGATGTCGGTCTCGATCTGGTGGCGGTAGCTGGACCCCGACAGCATGACTCCGGCAAGGAAGGCGCCCATCGCCATCGACAGGCCACTCAGCTCCATGAGGAGGGCAGACCCGAGGACAACGAGCAGCGCGCCGGCGGTGAGCACCTCCGTGGTGCGGGCGCGGGCGAGCAGAGCGAAGAAGGGGTCGAGCAGCCAGCGCCCGGCGGCGATCACCAGTGCAATCGCCCCGAGCGCGACAAGGATTCCGCTCCAGCCGACCCCGCCTGTCTCGCCGCCGTCCGTCAAAGTGCCCATATACGCGACGATGGCCAGGAGCGGCACGATCATCAGATCTTCCAGAAGCAGGATCGAGACCGCCTGCTGGCCTTGGTGGGTTGCAATCTCGCCGCGCTCTTTGAGTATGGACATGATGACGGCCGTCGACGACAGCACGAAACCGGAACCGGCGATGAAAGCTGCAGCCGGCGGCAATCCGAGGAGGATCCCGGTGCCCGTCAGCAGGGCTATGCAGATCAAGACCTGAGCAAGGCCGAGCCCGAAGATCTGCGCTCGCAAGGCCCAGAGCTTCTGCGGGCGCATCTCGACGCCGATTAGGAACAGGAACATCACGACGCCGAGTTCGGCCAAATGAAGGATGGTCGAGGGTTCGGTGAAGATCCCCAGTACCGACGGCCCGACGAGGAGGCCGCCCGCGAAATAGCCCAATATCGATCCAAGCCCGGCTTTGCGGAAGAGCGGCACCGCAACCACAGCCGAGCCCAGGAGAACGACGGCTGGGCCAAGTGTTTCACTGAAACTTGCGTCTGCCATTTTGCGGCCCCTTCGCGATGCTGCTCGTCGAAACCACAGCACTATAAGAAGTCCCCAGAGCGAATGTCTCCGGTGGACTGCCTTTAGTCGAGTGGCTTCAAACCTGCCTCGATCGAGGCACGCCTTCCTTCGAGAAAGGGCGGCAAGGCGAGTCGCTCGCCAAGGCTCTCAAGCGGCTCGTCCACGGCAAAGCCCGGCCCGTCGGTCGCGATCTCGAACAGGATGCCGTTCGGCTCCCGGAAGTAGAGAGAGCGGAAGTAAAATCGCTCGACCTCGCCGGAGCTCGGAATGCGAAACTCCGAAAGCCGCGCCGTCCAATCGTGGATCGTCGACACATCCGGTGTTCGGAAAGCCACATGGTGTACCGCCCCGGCACCCTGGCGCGCTATGGGAAGCTTGGACTGCACCGCGACGTGCAACTCGGCCGCCGGCCCACCCTCGCCCATGCTGAAAACATGCACCTGCCCCTCGCCATCCGGCGAGGCATAGTCGCGGACCTGCTGCATGTTGAGGACGCGCGTCAGAATCGTCTCGGTGGCTGCAAAGTTCGTTACCGAGATGGTGATCGGGCCGAGCCCCCTGATCTGGTGGTCGGCGGGAACGGGGCTTCGATCCCATGGATGCGCGACACCAGTTCCGCCGTCGTCGACGAGCCGAAAACGTTGTCCCTCGGCGTCCTCGAAGTCGAAGCTGGCACGACCATCCAAAGTCGTGATCTCACCGGTCGTCATTCCAGAGTCCCGGAGGCGAGCCGCCCAATAGTCCAGACCGTTCCGGCCCGAGACCCGCAAGCCCGTGCGGACGATCGAATGCGTGCCGCGCCGTTCCGGCGCTACCGGCCAGTCGAAGAAAGTGAGATCGGTGCCAGGCGTTGCTTCTCCGTCGGCGTAGAAGAGATGATAGGCGCTCGTGTCGTCCTGATTGACGGTCTTCTTGACCAGCCGCAAACCCAGCGTTTCCGTATAGAACCGCTTGTTTTCCGGGGCATTCGCGGTGATCGCCGTCAGATGATGGATTCCAGTTAGTTGCATGGGATCCCTCCTTGTCATGTGACACCAATATCGTTGAACACGGCATCAAAGCTCAGACCGCAGCCGCCTGACCCGGCGTTCGAAATTTGCGAACGACACGCTATAGTGCGTCGTTTCCCGTAAAACCCCGGCGCTTCATGAAGTGGACTATCGAAGAGATCAGAACGTTCCTTGACGTGATGGAGGCCGGCACGGTTTCCGGCGCCGCGGCGCGCGCCAACCTGTCGAAATCGGTCGTCAGCAAGCGCATCACAGATCTGGAGGCCACGCTCGGAGCGGCGCTGTTCCAGCGCCATGCGGGGCGGATCACGCCGACCGACACCGCCGAGGAACTCGCCGCCCGTCTGAGGCCGGCCTTGGTCGAGATCACGCACACGCTAGAAAGCGCCGCCTGGGGAATGGCCGGCCTCCGCGGCGTCCTTTCGCTCACCGCACCGATGACCTTCGGCGTCCGTCATCTGAGCCCGGCAATGACTGAATTTGCGCGCCGCCACCCCGACCTTGAGATCGTGATCGACTTCGACGACCGCATTCTCGACCTTGGACGCGGTCGGTTCGACGTGGCGATCCGCATCGGGCAACTCGCCGATTCCGGCCTGATCGCCCGCAAGCTTTGTGAGGATCCGCGCGTCGTGTGTGCGAGCCCAGACTACGTCGCACGACGCGGTGCGCCGAACGACCTTGCCGACCTCGTCGAACATCCCTCCATCGGTTATCTCAACGTCCCATCGGCGCAGCTGTGGCAATTCAGGGACGGTAAGGGTGCCGTTGTCAGTGCGCCTATGCAGGGACGATTGTCGGTCAACAATGGAGTGGCGATGTGCGATATGGCGATCGCCGGCCTCGGCGTGGCGATCTTGCCGCTGTTCATCGCCCACGATGCGCTAGCCGACGGACGCCTCGTGCGCTTGGTCGAGCATTTGACGCCTGTTCCGCTGCCGATCTCGATCGTATGGCCGCCGGTCAAGCCGATGCCGATGAAGCTCCGCACGTTGGTCAACTACTTGGCCGACACTTTCGGGACAGCGCCACCTTGGTTGGCCTCCCAGTAGACTGGCGCTGCAGCCGGACTAAGCCGGAGATCGGAGGCAAGAGAACCGGACAATGCGCAGATGACCTAGACAGGCGGATTCGGCTCCGCGCGCGCGTCCCTCGCAGCTTTTTTTGCCAGCCCGTGCTAGGGCGCGGAAACTAAGGGATTTTTGGTCTCTTGTGCCGACAGATTGCTCGGCCTATATTTCATATGAAACCCGGATCGCTACTTCAATGGCAAGCTTTAAGCGCAATCAGATCTTGGAGGCCGCGTCGCTGACTCTCGGAGAGGGCCCTGCCCCTAGCGAGGTAGTGAAAACGGCCGTGAAGCGCCTCCTGGATACCGATCGGCACCTCAAGCGCAACACGCGCTCCAACGATCCGGAGCAAGCGAACTATGCGTTCTATTCGGCGACGGAGCCTGGTCGCGGCTTCGAGGTCCTTTTCAGTGGCTATGAAGCGTTTGCCCTGCTCCTAGGCATCGATCTCTTGAGACATCGGTGGACGCAAGGGTCAGCGGTTAAGACCTTGCGTGGAGCGCGGCCGCATCTTGAGCCAAAGCACGCCGAGATCCTGAGCTGGAACCCTGCCGAGTTGTTCGACGGCCAGAAGATCATGGGCGAGGCTCGCCCCGGCGAATTCGCCGTGGCGTCGACCCGTCCGGTATCGTTGGTCATTTCCTCGCGGTTGGGCCGACCTGTGGATCACGAGTCGGACGAAACCCGGGAAGTGGCAGTTCTCGAAGACTCAGAGCTCATGCCTTATCTCCGTCGGGAAGCCGGCATCTCGTCGACGATCATCGAACTCACGCGACTGGCGCATCATCTGAACGAAGCCCTCGCACATACCACGCCGAGTAAGCGCGGGAGGGGCAGCGCATGATTTCGGCTCCTAACATCGCGATGCGATCACCCGTGAAGTCGCTGGCCTACTTGCCGCTGCGGCTCCGCTTTCTCCCCTTTGCAATGAGGTGATCCATGTCAACGCGCTTGAAACGGTCTCGTCTAATTGAAACCCAGAATGCGGTTTCTCTATCCGCCCTCCCGGCGAGGCTGCCGTGGATGGTGGAGATGCTGCCGCCGGCCTCGCTCAAGGCGGCCAAACGCAATGCGCGCGCCCATAACAAGGCCCAGGAAGAGGCCGTCGCGAACTCGGTGCTCCATTTCGGGGTGATCAAGCCCGTCGTGATCGACGAGCAGAACCGGATCGTGGCCGGCCATGTGGTCTGGCGCGCGGCAAAGAAGCTTGGGCTCAAGCGGATTCCGGTGATCCGGGTTTCGAATCTCTCGGAGACAGAACTTCGCGCTTATGCGCTCGCAGACAATCAGCTCGCGACCAAAAGCGCTTGGGATATCGAGATATTGTCGCTCGAACTCGGCGAGCTTGAGCTGGCGCTGCCGGAAATCGGCCTCGATCTCTCCATCACCGGCTTCGAGCCGGCTGAAATCGATGCGGTGTTCGACACATTGGGTGAGATCGCCGCCGACCCCGCCGAGGCGCTTGAGCCCATAGAGGGGCCCGCCGTGTCATGGACCGGCGCCCTCTTTGAATTGGGCCGCCACCGCCTTCTGATTGGCGACGCCCGGGATGACGCCGCCTTCGCGCAGCTCATGATGGGCGAGATCGCGGAGATGGGCATCCACGATCCTCCTTATAATGTGCGCATCCAGGGCAATGTCGGTGGTCGTGGCCACATCAAGCGCCGAGAGTTCGCTTGCGCCTCCGGCGAAATGACCTCTGACCAGTTCCAAGGGTTTCTCAAGGACACGCTTGGGCTTTGCGCCGATCACTCGATCGACGGCGCCATCCATTACGTCTTCATGGATTGGCGCCATGTCGCCGATCTCATGAATGCCGGCAGCGAGGTCTTCGACGAGCTCAAGAACATGTGTGTCTGGGTCAAGAGCATCCCCGGCATGGGCAGCTTTTACCGAAGCGAGCACGAGCTCGTCTTCGTCTTCAAGCACGGCCAGGTACCCCATTTGAACAATTTCAGGCTCGGGGCCGGCGGTCGCAATCGTTCGAACGTCTGGCGCTACGCCGGCGTGAACACCTTTCGTGCCGGCCGCATGGACGAGCTGCAGATGCACCCCACCGTCAAGCCGGTCGCCATGATCGCTGATGCCATGCGGGACTGTTCGCGCCGTGGGTCGATCGTTCTCGACGCCTTCGCCGGTTCTGGAACGACCATTATCGCCGCCGAGCAGACGGGACGGCGCGCCTTCTGCCTGGAGATCGACCCGTTCTACGCCGACGTCGCAATACGGCGCTGGCAAAAGCTCACCAAGCGCGACGCAGTCCTCGTTGATACGGGTGAGACGTTTGACGAGCTCGCCGGCGCGGCCGGCGGCCAAGCCGATCCATCTACCAATGGGACCGCAAATGAGTAAGGCAAAGCGTCCGGGAGAGCCTTCAAAGCCTCGAAAGACCCCAACCGGTGACTACTCCGTCGGCTATTGCCGGCCACCAAAGGCGACGCAGTGGAAGCCTGGCCAAAGCGCCTATCCGGCCGGGCGGCCGAAGGGCGCGAAAAGCGAAGACACGATTTTCCGCAAGATCATCAGCACCAAGGTGCCGATGAGCGTCCGGGGCAAGACGCGCAAAGTGTCCCTCCTGGAAGCGGTTTGGACGAGAATCGCGGATGACGCTCTTAAGGGCAATGCAAAGGCTCAAGCACTTATCCTGAACCGCTCGCGTTCACTAGAGGCGGCGCCAGGCGAGCGCGTGATGCGGGAAGACGACGAGAAGGTCCTGCAGTCCTATTTGCGGCAGGTCGCGGCTGAGATCAAAGCCGAGAAGGAACACTCATGATGCCTATCGATCCTTTGGACGCGCTGGACGCAGCATTGAGATCAAGTTTCCGCCTTTTCGTGGAACGCTGCTTTGTCCATCTCCATCATGGGGGGGAGTTCCTCCCAAACTGGCACCACCAGGCCATTGAGCATGCGCTCGGGCAAATCCAGCGAGGCGAGATCACACGCCTGATTGTAAATATCCAGCCGCGCTCTCTGAAGTCACTCATCGTGTCGGTTGCCTATCCCGCTTTCGTGCTTGGGCATGATCCCAAGAAAAAAATCTACGTCATTAGTTACGGCACCGAGTTGGCGGAGAGGCACTCCAGTGACTTCAATTCAGTCGTCACGTCCGATTGGTACCAGCGCGTTTTCCCCAACATGAGGACCAAGAAGGTGCTCGGCAACGAGGTCACCACCACCGAGCGTGGCTATCGCAGATCGACCACAGTGATGGGTTCGCTCACCGGCATGGGCGGCGACCTGTTCATCTTGGACGATCCGCAAAAAGCCGTCGATGCACAATCAGAGGCTCGGCGTGATAGCGTCAATCAGTGGTTTTCTAATACGCTTATCTCGCGACTGGATTCCAAAAAGACGGGGGCGATCATCGTCGTTATGCAACGGGTTCATATGAACGACTTGTGTGGATTCCTAACCGAGGCAACGGATGATTGGAGCGTGCTTCGGTTACCGGCCATCGCCGAAGAAGATGAGCGTATTCCGATCGGCGTGAACAAGTTCCATCATCGGAAGGCCGGTGATGTGCTTCACCCGGCTCATGAATCGATTAAAGAGCTGCAGAATCTCCAGAATATCATGCCCCCGGAGACTTTCGGCGCGCAGTACCAACAACGACCTGTCCCCGCAGGCGGGGCAATGATAAAGCGCGAGTGGTTGCGCTATTACGAGCCACATGAGCTTCCAGAACGAACCTACCGCTCCAAGGTGTTTCTAAGCGTTGACACTGCGTCCAAAGACGGCGCAATGAACGATTGGTCGGTTTGCACCGCTTGGCTGTTCCACGACCCCATTTACTATCTCCTCGGGCTAGTACGTGGTCGTTTCGAATACCCGCAACTGCGCGAAATAGTCATGGCGGAGGCTAAGCATTATAAGCCGCGCATCGTGCTAATCGAGGATGCACATACCGGAATCGCACTCGCCCAGGAGCTTAAGAAGACGCTGCACAGGGCCGTCAAGCCCGTGCCTGTTGAACGTGACAAGGTCGGCCGAATGTATGTCCAGCAGGAGAAGTTCTTCGCTGGCCATGTGCGCTTTTTGAGGGGCGCCCCATTCTTACGCGAGCTCGAACGCGAGCTTCTGGCCTTTCCCAATGGTCCCCATGACGATCAGGTCGACAGCATTAGTCAGGCCCTGAATCACAAGCTCTCAACCTATACGCTGGATAATATTTAAGACTGGGATCGATCGCTCCGAGCCTTGGAGACGCGACGTCAAACACATGTGGCCTGACAACGACAACCAGATCCCGCGAGAATATTTCATGCCGAAGCCGAGCGCATGGCGCTGGGTGGGGCTGGCTCTATTCTTAGCCGCACTGGTTGCCTTCCTTTTGGCAATCGTCCGGCTTGCACTCGGGTTCTAATGCAGTTCCTTAAGGTTCACACCAGTTCCGGCGCGCTGGGCACCGTGTAGGCCCCGCACACATATCGCTCCGCCAGACCCTCCCCGATCAGAATGCCGCCGACATCTTGACCGTCGACGCTAAGCTTGGCGCAAACCCGGCCGGCATTACAGGCACTCGTGCCCTCTGTACCGACCGGACAAGCGCAGGCAACGCGCGTGAGGTCGGTGGCCCCATTCTCAATTAGCTGCTTAAGGCGCGCCGTGGCCTTGGACGCGAGCGCGCGCTCTTCGCTGCACTTCGCCCGCCAGCCGGTTTCGGGCGTGTTGAACCCAACGAGACGATACAACTGGCCTCCACTGCGCACGGTGTCCCCATCGACCACTTCAATCTCGGCCGACGGTGTCGTTGGACGCTCCGCGCCATCCCAGTGTTCTCTGATATAGAAGGCCACGCAAAGCAGAGCGAAGGCGACGAGGATGAACAGCGCCTCTCGATCGTAGTAGTTGCTCCGTCTCTTTCGCGGCTTCTGGTAGCGCAGCGGAGGAGACGGTCGGCGTCGAAAGTTGGGTCGAACAATTCGCGCCATGATGCGGATTAGGCTCCCGCAGAAATCCCGTTGAAGTGGCCGACAGCCTGTCGCCTCGATCCAAACAAATGGTTGCCGAACCGCCTCGACCTGAACCAGCCCTGATCGTCTCAAGCCGCGCGGTTTCGGGAATTCTGCGCCTCGTTCTATGACCGAAGATTCGACTGGACTTCAGCGCCACACAGAGCGTGCATGCTGCTAACGCAACGACGGACGAAAGCCTCCGTCAGCGCCCTCCCGGCCTTTTGGCCGGGCTATGGGCAGTGGAAGCGCCGGCATCGGGCCGGTGCGCCACGATGGAGGCAATCATGTCTAAGTCCCAACCCACAACCGCTAAGCTTAGCGACGCGCAACTCGTGATCCTCAGCGCCGCGGCGCAGCGACCCCACGGCTCACTGCTGCCCTTGCCGGAGAATTTGGCCAAGAAGGGCGCCGCTCAAAACAGGGTCATGATCGAAATCCTGTGCAAACGGAAACTGGCTGAAGAAAGTCCGACCAAGAACGCCGCGCCCGAATGGCGTCGTGACAAGGAGGGCCGTCCTCTCGGACTGTTCATCACCAAAAGCGGGCTCCTCGCCCTTGGCATCAACGAGACGGAGGAAAGGAAGTCCGCCCAGGCGGCGGCGAATATGCCGCGCCAACGCAAGACGGCCGCGAAGCCGTGCAGCAAGGCGGAGAAGGTTTCGCCCGCAAAGGCTAAGGAGCGCGTAGCGCCTTCGCAAAGCAAGCAAGAGGCTGTGATCAAGATGCTGCGCCGGAAGCCGGGCGTCACCATCGACGACATCGTCGCCGAGACCGGATGGCAACGGCATTCTGTGCGCGGCTTTTTCTCAGGCCTCATCAAGAAGAAACTGAAGCTGCCACTGGTCTCGGAGGTGAGCAAGGACGGCGTGCGCCGCTATCACATCGCCGCGGTGAAATCCCGCAAGGCCTGAGGCCATGTCACGGCTCACATCCCCTCGCCCGCGCCAACGGCGGCGCGGGCGTTCCTCCGCGCAGGCACACAACGATGCGGAACTTGCCGCCCGAGTCCTCGCTCTGCCCGAGTGCCCTAGGGCCGAGCTCGAGGCGGAATGGCGCCGGCTCTGGGGCTCTGAAGTGCCCCGCCACGCTAGCCGCGCGCTCCTCGTCCGGGCCGTGGCTTATGGGCTCCAGGCCGAAGTCTATGGCGGTCTCGACGCCGAAACGCGGCGGCTCCTCAAAAAGGCCGGTCAGGCGAACGGCGAGCCGTCTCGCCCGCAACCGCGCCGCCTAAGCAAAGGCTCAAAGCTCTTCCGGGAATGGCACGGCGAGACGCACGAAGTGCTCGTGCTTGAGAAAGGCTTTGCCTGGCGCGGCGAGACCCACTCGAGCCTCAGCGCCATTGCCCGCGCCATCACCGGCACCAATTGGAACGGCTGGGCCTTCTTTGGCTTGAAGCGTCCCACCAGGGAGGCGCCGACAGATGCCTAAGGAGCCCGCTGCGAGACGCAACCGCGTCGCTTGCGCCGTCTACACACGTAAATCCTCCGACGAAGGCCTTGAGCAGGAATTCAATACGCTCCACGCCCAGCGTGAGGCCTGCGAAGCCTTCATCGCCAGTCAGCGCCATGAGGGCTGGCGCGCCCTCGCCACACACTATGACGACGGCGGGTATTCCGGCGGCACCATGGACCGCCCTGCCCTGAAGCGCCTTCTCGGCGACATCGCCGCCGGCAAGGTCGACATCGTCGTCGTCTACAAGATCGACCGGCTGACGCGGTCGCTGTTTGATTTCGCGAAGATCGTGGAGATCTTCGAGGCCAAAGGCGTCTCCTTCGTCTCGGTGACCCAAGCCTTCAACACCACGACCTCCATGGGCCGGCTGACCCTCAACGTGCTGCTCTCCTTCGCCCAGTTCGAGCGTGAGGTCACAAGCGAGCGCATCCGCGACAAGATCGCCGCCTCAAAGCAGAAAGGCATGTGGATGGGCGGCGCCGTGCCGCTCGGCTACGACGCCATCGACCGGAAGCTCAAAGTCAATGCCGAAGAGGCCAAAACGGTCAGGCTGCTTTTTACGCTCTACCTCAAGCTAGGGAGCGTCCGCGCGTTGCACGCGGAATGCCACCGGCTGGGGCTCAAAACCAAAGAGCGCACACTGCTCGATGGAAGGCGGATTGGCGGCAAGGCGCTCAGCCATGGACACCTTTACCTCATCCTCTCCAATCGACTTTATATAGGCCGCATTCCACATAAAGGGCGCAGCTATGAAGGCGAGCATGCGGCCATCATCGACGCTGAGACTTGGGAAAAGGTCCAAGCCCAACTCGCTACCAACGCTGGCCGTCAGCGCGGCCGGACCAGCTCCAAGCACCCGAGCCTTCTTGCGGGCCTCCTGTTCACGGCAGAGGGCGTTCCTTTTACGCCTTCCCATGCGGTCAACCACGGCCGGCGCTACCGCTACTATATCGAGCGGCCGCTGGTGAGTCCCGAAACCGCGGAGGTAGGCAAAACCGACCGCAAGGCTGACGCACAAGACGATGCGTTCCAGGCCAAAGGCTGGCGACTCCCCGCCCACCAAATTGAACAGCTCATGTTGAAGCAATTGGCCAGCTTCCTAAAAGATAGGGGCGCGCTGCTCGATGCCCTGCCCACCAAGCGGAAGTCGCCGGATCTCGTCTCGGCCATGTTCAAGCGCGCAGCGAAGTTGGCCGGAACGTGCGAGACGGGCTCCCTCCCAAGTCTACTGGAGGTCGTTGCGGCGCTAGTGCGGCGCATCATCGTTGCACACGACCGTGTCACCATTGAAATCGAGCGGACGGCCCTAGCCGCACGCCTGCTCGATGAGGAAGCGGCCCCATCGCCGGAAGCGAAGAGCCGTGGCACGATTACGATTGAGGTGCCGGTGAAATTTCAGCGGCGGGGCGTCGAAGCCAAGTTGGTCGTCCTAGATCACCAGCACCCTGCTTCCGGGCCCGACCAAAATCTCATCAAGGCGCTCGCGCGAGGACATGAATGGTTCGGTCAGATCGTTCGAGGCGAAGCAGACGGGGTTGGCGCAATCGCGCGCGTGGAGCGGCTCGATAGGGCCTATGTGACCCGCATGATCTGCTTGGCTTTTCTCGCGCCCGATATAACTAAGGCGATCCTGGCGGGTAGTCAGCCGACTGAGCTAACGGCGAAAAGGCTTATCAGATCGACACTCAGAATCCCACTTTTGTGGGCCGATCAAATGGGGTTCGTTTGCGCTGAGATGCCTAATCTGAAGGTCGCAAGTTGGAAGCCCGCCGGGGTCGCCAACAAACAATGATTCAGCTGGTACCCCGGCCGCCAGCAAGGCGGCCGAGGTTAACAGCGGGGTTACGCGGCAGCCTTCTTGCGTCCAAGTTTTCCCAGGCGTTGCGCGATAAGACTCTCTTCAGCCAGTAGCCCCATAAGCCCGATGGTCAGCGCCTCGTCAGAACGGTAGTGGTCGTCGAGGTCCTGCTCGGGGACGTATTTCATAAGCTTCTGTGAGTGCGCGATCTTGCAGACCGCGACCTCCCCGTAGGTGTTCCTCACGATATCCTCGACCTCCTGCGCATACACGTCCGGATATTGATTTTGGTGATGCTTGATGGCTTCAAGGAGCAGAGGACAGTCCCGGTTCATGAGCACAGTGGGCCCCTCGGGATCGTTCGGCACCCACGTAGCAAGGTGCCAGGGGTTTTCGAATTCATCCTTGCCCACGTAGGCAAAGCGCGGCACGTCAACGGCCACCTGCCGCTCTTCACCGTCGCCGGTTCCGCCAGGATTGGCGCGGAGATGGACGACGTGAACGCGGCGCTTCTTCTTCCTCTTTCGTGTGGACGTGTTGGTTCGCTCGGAGTCACGATCGACGATGGCCTCTGCCGTCTCGTCGGTTGGCGTCACTTCTTGCGCCTCACCGTGCTCGGCCTTCTGCTGGCGCTGAACGAGTTGCGCCGTGAGCCACCTACTACCGAACTTGTCCTGGAGGCGCTTCCGGTACTCCTCGTCCTGAAGCGTGCTCGGTCCGTCGGCCCGAGCCTTCAGGATTGCCTCGCGAATTTCTTCCGGCATGTTGTCCGAGAACTCATAGCCCCAGTCTGCCATCGGCAGTGCGGCGCCTTTTTCTCCGTTGCCGGAGAAAATGAGGCGATTGCGGCTTTGGTCCGGGTGGATACCCCACATGCCTACCTCAGCGTCGAAATGATTGGGCTCGAGCACGAGGAACAAGTTCGACTGCACCTTCGCGTCAGCCACACCGAACCAACGGAAATGCGCCTTGTGGTTGGTAAGCTCGAAGAGCTCGTCCTTGTACTTGACGGCGATGTAGCCTGGCTTTTTCGCGTAGGAATGCACCGCTGGGCGCTCGCCCTCCCACAGGTACCACCGCAGGTTTACGCGATCATGGTCTAGCGGCACTACGCCCGAAGCCGCAAGACGCGCATCCTTCGCATCAATGTCGGCGAGGTAATACTTGGCTCCCATGATACGCCGGTTGTTGGGGCGGCGTGCATCATCGCGGTCATGAGCACCAACTGGCCATAAAGCCTTGCGCTCATTTCGCAGCTCGACGACGACCACCTCGACATTCCTAAGATCCCAGAACCGACTATTCAGGTAGACCGAGAGGCCCTTGATAGCATTTTCCCCAGCCTTTGGATTGCCGAGTACGGTGTCAGGCGCTTCGGTGCTGCCGAGCATGACCACCGTCGTGCCCTTTTCCCTCGCCCATTCCGGCGCGACGGCAGCCCAATTAATGTCCGTGCCCCAATCGATCTCGGCCGGATTGATAACGTAGGTAGTGCCTGACTCAGTCTCGAATTCGACCAGCTCATATTCGGCACTATCCGGATCGAGTTCGATCTGAATCATCGAGGGGCGGCCATCCTTGTAAGAGATGACCACAACGCCTTGGGGGTTCCACGGCAGCGAGGCGATCTTGGCGCCGACCCCGAAGTTGTCGTGGAGGCCGCCGATCCGCTTGGCACCTTCCCCCAGCGTGGAGAAGAAGCGTAAAAGGTCGTCGCGAGCCATGCCGGTACCGTTGTCAGCAACGACGCGACGGTAGACGCCAAGTTTCTCGACGGCTTGCCACTCAATGCCGAATTCGACCTTAGTGGCCTCAGCTTCCAGGGAATTTTTCAGGAATTCGCGAGCCCATTGATAGTTGCCACAGGCCTCGAACATGCGGGCAACAAAATGGGACGCGCCAACGATGGCGAGTTTCTTCATTCTAAGCTCCAATCTCTAGTGTTCTAGGGTTCGGGTCCCCGACTTTCCCTCGTCAACATGTGGTTCATGGCGACGACAGGATTGGCGACGACGAGAGAATTCTAGCCTGAGTCGAAGGCTTCGGGAAGTTCCCGGCGGCGGCATCGAGCAAGTATCCAAGCTGCGGCCGAGCCCCCTGCCGTTGCCTAAGGGCTGACGGACCTGCACTTGGGCTTGCCCTCGCGCCAAACGCCGCGATCGTGCTTGTTGAAATCCGCGGAGCAGCTACTGGCTGGCTGAGTGCATCGGATTCAAAGTTCGACACACATCATGATGGTAGGCGTTGGTATGAGAGCATCGGGTCATCCCAAAGTGTGACCCCCGAAAGTGCCCAGTTGAGAAAAAGCGACAGAGGCCCCCTACTGTCCGCCCAAACTCGCGTCTCTCTGCTCTCTCGAGGCAAACTCACCGTCAACTAGTGGCGCAATTCCGCGCTTCCTTGGGGCTTTTTGCTGGGTGTCAGGAGAGAGCCAGAAAACCCGCGACTGGCTGGCTGTGGACGCAGTCATTGGCGAACCTGTCTCTGTTGGCCGCTTCCCTGGTAACAGGGAGAAATACAGGGAAGGATCGCCTTTTAACAGGCCTTGTTCACACGAGATTCGATAGATTATGCGGGATATCGCTAAGTTGGTGAGCCCCTCGGGCATCTTTCGGCTGTCAAAAACAGGGAGATAACAGGGGCGAAGCAGGGAGTGCTGGCGATCTTGCAGGGACACGCTGACGTCAAACAGTAGCTGCTTCGATAGACCCTCTCCTTGTTCTGCAAGCGCACGCGCAAAGAGCAGCGCGCTAGAGTAGACTCCACTCGGTTCAGTTCGGCCGTTCCGACCCGCACATCACGGGCCGCTGGACACGAATGTCGCACGCGTTGCCACTTGCGGACCCAGAAAAAATCTGCAGAATGCCGAATCGAGAGCGCGGCATTAGCTCTTAGCACTCGCCGCGGTCGCCTGGCCCGAGGGAATTACGGGACAGACTTGCCCCCCGAGGGGTGTGGTTTAGCGACCTCTCATTCATAGAAGCTGGCACGGATCGGTCGCCACGCGCGAATTGCGTGGGTTCACCGGTCCGTGCCTTCATTGAATGAGGAAGGTCGATGACAGATATCAACAAAGCCGAGACATCCCGCGCGGAAGTCGATCCGCCTCCTCGGGACACCGCGCCCACTCAGTCTGAGGTCGCCAGTCCTTGCGCAGCAAAAATTGGGCAGGGCAATAAGTCGGAGAATGATCTCGGTGGCATCGGTCGCGGTGGAGACGTGGTGGATGCCACATCATCAGTTCACGTCCGCCAGATTGAACAGATCGACCATGAGATCCGCCGAGCGATAGGCCCGGGTGCGATCGAATACATTCCGGTCGGGGATCTAAGGCCCGATCCGCATAATGCCCGCAAGCATCCCGAGCACCAGATCGGCTTGCTGGGGGAGAGCATCCGCCAGTTCGGCTTTATTGGCGTCATCATCGTCGACGAACGCAACGTGATTATTGCCGGTCATGGGCGCCATGAGGCGGCCAAGCGCGTGGGGATGGACGTCGTCCCGTGCACCCGCGTCACCCATTTGACGGCCACAGCAAAGATAGCACTGTCGTTAGCTGACAATCGCCTGGGCGAACTCTCAGCCTGGGATGAGGTGGCTCTGACATCGCAACTGGAACAGCTGTTGACGCCCGATCTCGAATTCGACTTCGAGGTCACGGGTTTCGATACGGTCGATGCGGACAGGCTGCTTGGCTCTGAGCCTGACCCGATTCATCGGAAATCCGGTACCGGTGAATTTTCGGTGGATCCCGACGACAACGTTCCGCGTCTTGAAAACGAGGCGCCGAGCGTATCGCAGCCCGGTGACATGTGGGACCTCGGTACCCATCGCGTTCTCCACGGCGATGCGCTTGATCCCCGGAGTTATGGGGCGCTGCTCAACGACGAAGTTGCCACACAGGTTGTGACGGACCCGCCCTACAACGTTCCCAATCGCGGCCATGTCACCTCTAGGCCATTTCGTGAGTTTGCGATGGCCGCAGGAGAAATGTCATCGAAGGAATTTAGTGGCTTTCTTGCTCGAGCGCTTTCGCTTGCGGCGGCGACGGCCTGCAACGGCGCCATCTTCCACGTCTTCATGGATTGGCACCACCTGGGCGAGATGCAGGCAGCAATCAGTGACGCAGGCCTTGAGGTCAAAAACCTATGTGTTTGGGCCAAGCCGTCCGCCGGGATGGGGAGCTTCTACCGCAACCAGCATGAACTGATATTCGTCCTCAAGTACGGTACGGCAAAGCATATCAACAATTTTGGTCTGGGAGCGCGTGGCCGGAATAGGTCGAATATCTGGCGCTACCCAGCCGTGCGCGGCGCCCGTCGTGGTGTGAACGATCCAGACGGCGGGCATCCCACCGTCAAGCCCGTCGCGCTGATCATGGATGCGATCCGCGACTGCTCCAAGCGCCACGACATCGTTCTCGATCCATTTGGTGGCAGCGGCACGACGCTCATCGCCGCCGAACGTGTTGGTCGCCACGGACGGCTGATCGAGCTCGACGGCCACTACGTCGACCTTATCATCCGTCGCTGGCAGGCAATCGTGAAGCGCGCGGCGACTCGTGTATCCGATGGTCAGCCCTTCGATCAGATCGCGGCCGCTCGCGATGGTACAGAGCCAAGAGGGGAGGTGCGGTGATGTCCGACAAACCTCCGCAGAAGCCTGCCAATGGTGCGTGCGATGAGCCCACTGAAAAGGTCGGTCCTGGCAAACCACCCCGCCATACCCGCTTCAAACCCGGCCAGTCGGGCAACCCGAAGGGACGCCCTAAGGGCTCCAAGAACTTTGCCACGATATTGCAGCAACAACTGACGAAGAAGATCACCATCACCGTGGATGGCAAGCCGAGGCGGATGACCGTCCAGGAGGTGATCGCACGCCGGCTGGCCACCGACAGCATGAAGGGCACCACCAAGGCGATGGAACTCCTCATCAGGTTGACTTCTGCCAAATCTGATGAGGGCGTCGGCAAGGATGTCGCGAGCGAAACCGTGCTGCCTGATAAGGATGCATTGCGTCGGATACATAAGCGCATCGCCACACTGGTCGACGAGGAGCGCTGACATGACGGATCTCGCCGCCCTAGCCGATCAGGAGTTGCAAGCCGAAGATCTGTATACCGTGTCGCGACGCGACTTCAGCACGTTCATCGAACTGGCGTTTCCTGTTCTGCATCCCGGCAAGAAGCTTGTTCATGCACCTTATCTGGATCTCTTGGTTGCGGTCATGGAAGGTTGTGCTGCCGGCTGTTATCCCCGTGTGATCGTCAATCTGCCGCCGGGCTACATGAAGTCGATGTTGATCTCGATCATGTATGTTGCCTGGCGGCTCGGCGTCGACCCGACCGCAAAGTTTATCTGCATTAGTTATGGCGATGACCTTGCCAAGAAGCATGCAGCATCGACCCGCAAGCTGATGCAATCGCCGGTATATAAGGCGATTTTCCCCGGCACAGTGCTCGACAAGAAATCAGAGGACCATCTCACGACGACGAAGGGCGGCCATCGTTATGCCACCGCCGTCGGCAGCGATATTACCGGCTTTCGTGCCACCGAAATCATTGTCGACGATCCGATCGAGCCGGAGGAGGGGAGCTCGGAACTGAAAAAGCAGAAGCTTCGTTCGTGGATATCGAGCTCGGTCCTCACGCGCTTCGAGGACAACGCCAAGAACGTGTTCGTCCTGGTCATGCATCGCGTTGCACCCGACGATCTCGCAGGAACGCTGCAAAAGCAGGGTGACTACTTTACCTTGTCACTGCCGCTCGTGGCGGAGCAGGAAGAGACCTTTGTCACGGAGCAAGACGATATCATCATGATGCGTCAACCTGGTGAATTGCTGCATCCAGGCCGGTTGACGCGGGAACAACTCGAGCGTCTGAAACGCGAAATCTCACCGCATGCCTTCGCGTCCCAATACCAGCAGCGGCCTGCTTTTGGTGGTTCGGGCATGTGCAAGATCGACCGCCTTGCACGCTACGACGCGCCTCCGAAGTTCGAGCTTGTCATCCATAGCTGGGATATCGGCGCCACCATAGACGGCAATCCTTCAGTCTGCACAAAGTGGGGTGTCGCAGCCGATTGTGCTGGCAGGGCCAACTTCTATCTGACTGATGTTGTCCGTCTAAAACTTGAGCTGCCTGACGTGCGAGCGGCCATCAAAGCCAACGATAGGCTTGACAAACCAGACCTGATTGCCATCGATCATCGTGGCGCCGGCATCGGGGTGTGGCAAGAACTCCGCAAAGCCGGCTATCGTCATCTGTATTACGCCGGCGACGACGGAAGATCCAATGACAGCAAGATCGATCGTTTTGGAAAGGCGCTTCTCAACATGTACGATGGGGTTGTGAAATTTCCGGTCTCGGGAAATTTTTTAGACGACGTTCTTTATGCTCTTGCGACATTCCCTGAGTCCAAAGATTTCGATCTCATTGACAGTATCACACAGCTTGTCGCCTTCATGCCGAGAGCGCTGATGTTGGCACGGCAGAACCATCGGCCGATGAATTTGTAATCTTGCCACGCGCCGAGAGAGATTTATGGTTACAGCATCTGACTCGCAGGGGACAACCGCTGGCTAAATTTCCAGCGGATGCAATTTTCGGAACTGACAGGTGCTACCCCCTGGTGAGTCGTGGAGACGCCTTTCGGCACGAGGCGCGCGAGGACTATTGAATACTCCAGCTCCCATTTCCTCCGATCGGCTGCAATCCGTCTCGGACCATCTCAATGAATCCTGCTTTTGCATCACGCTCGACCGCGCGTCGCTGTGCGAGGCATTGGAGCGCGAGTCAGGCGACACGGAGTTCTGTGAGACGTTTATCCACCCGAGAACCCACTTGTTCTCGAACGTGCCGGTTTTCCTTCCGGCCAACGCAGTCGCGGAGATGCAAGAAGTCGTAGCGGCTGTGGAGGCGACATCCCGGATCGCGGCATACCAGACGGCCGTTCTGTCTTGGGCGCCCGAAATAGCCCAGACGGATCATGGTCCGTTCGGCGCGCTGATGGGTTACGACTTCCATCTCGGTGAAGACGGTCCGAGGCTGATAGAGGCCAATACGAACGCTGGCGGAGCGTTTCTCAACGCCCTGCTTGCACGGGCGCAGCGCGCTTGCTGTGCAGAGCTGGCGCCGCCCCTTATGCCGGGTGCGCACAGCTTTGAGGACGCGGCATTCCGCATGTTCCAGCAAGAGTGGGAGCGCCAGCGGGGGGACGGCGCGGCCCGCCGTGTGGCCATCGTCGACGACAGTCCCAAAGAACAATATCTTTATCCAGAACTTGTGCTCGCGCGGCATGTTCTGTCCGAGCGTGACGTCAATGCCGTCATCGCGGACGCCAGCGATCTTCGCTATGAGGGCGGCCGGCTAAAGCTCGACGGGGAGACTATCGACCTCGTGTATAATCGTGTCACCGATTTCGCGTTCGAGCAGTTGGAGCACAAGGCTCTGCGCGAGGCCTATCGGGATGGAGCCGTCGTCGTCACGCCGAATCCGCACAACCACGCCCTGCTCGCCGACAAGCGCAACCTTTCACTTCTTTCGGACCCATCGGTTCTCGAGGCCTGGGGCGTGGAGCCGGAGCTTCGCAAACAACTTGAGGCCATTCCGTGTACCGTTCTGGTTGATCCCGATAACGCGGATACCCTGTGGAAGTCACGCAAGGATTTGTTCTTCAAGCCTACGGGTGGCCACGGCGGCAAGGCAGTCTACCGCGGCGCTAAGGTAACGCGTGGCGTATGGGCAGAAATCATGCGCGGAGGTTACGTGGCGCAGACTTTGGTCCGGCCGAGTCAGCGTATGGTCGCGGCAGACGGTGTGCACCAGGCGCTCAAGATGGATGTCCGACTCTATACCTATGACGCGCAGGTGCTTCTTGTGGCGGCGCGCCTCTATCAAGGCCAGACCACGAATTTTAGAACGCCTGGCGGCGGGTTTGCCTCGGTTTTCGTAGTCTGACGCAGGCATTGCAAACCCGCAAAGCTCGCTTTGCACGTTCAATCGGTGATATCTTGCTTCCTTCTGGTTCAGCTAACGCTCTTTCAGGGCCGCAGAACGCTGCCCTAGCGATCTCCGAAAACTAGCAAGTGGCTGAGTACGGATAAACCACATCGCGCCCGGCAATGATCACAGCGAGGATTACAAGCCAGAATAAAAAGCCGACGCCCATACCATCACCCAACCGTGGCCATAGCCCCACATAGAGCAACTCCTCCAACGCAGGTTCCTCGGCAAGTCGCAACGATTTATTGAGAAGGTTGAGCCGCCGGCGGGTTCTTCCTTTAGACGTAACCCGGACGATGCAGGCAAGACTCCAGTCGGCAGGTCACGCGCGCCGTGCATGAGAGACGGCGTCGAGTTCGGGTAGCATGGTCATGGTCGAGCTACCTTGCTTCGGAGAGCTTTTCCAGCACGCCGAGAGAGTTACCAGGCCGAGGCTGTTGCATCAGTTAGACCACGCCGCGTGCGACTTCGGAAAGCGTGTTGAGAAAGTTGTGAACCTTGCCAACCCCCACAAGCACCTCCGCCGCGCCGCTTACAGCTGCCCTGTCCTCATCATCCTCAACGACCCCCCATAGAAATATTTCTCGGTCCACCACAATGATATTTACCGACTGCATCGACACGCCTCCCCGGCGTCTCACCAACTCAAGAATTCCCGCCCGAATGTCCCAATCTTCAATCGTCGGTTCATCCTCCCGACCCCGAAGGGCTGCCAGACCTTGCAGCACGTCCGCTCGGCTCACGATGCCCACCAATCGCCCCCCTCGATGACGGGTAAGCGCTTTACGTGGTTTGACTCCAGGACACGGGCGACCTCTGACAGAGACGCCTCTTTGGCGGTATAGATGACGTCATGCGTCATGATATCTTTTGCACGCGCGCCTTCTCTATGCAGGAGTTTCATTTTTTGATCCGCTACCAGAGATAGCCACCAACTTCGCCCAGGGTCACGTCCTGAACGCCGCATAAGATCACCTTCGCTGACGACACCCAGAACGTGGCCATGCTCATCAACAACCAGAACCGCGCTAATACGGTGGTTAAGCAGGATTCTGGCTATCGACGTGACATCCATTTCCCGATCCACTGTGACGACGTCCGTTGTCATAATGTCTTTGGCTTGCATATGATCAATCCCCCAGTTGGTTTGGGATGGGGAGTGGATGTTGCCAGTCTTACCGCCTCAGCAGCCTAGACGGTCTGCTTGGTCACGCGGTTGGGCGCAAGGCTGCCATGGGCAGAGACGTCCCGATGCTCATAATCCGACTCCCAGTGGTCATCGCAATGAGCGCCATGTTTCCAGAGAGCAAGCGCAGAACCAAGTAATCAAATATGAAAGTCACTAGGACGACCGATACCGCCAATATTGCAGCGAAAAACATCTCCACCTCCCAGTCAATTTTAATCCACTCGCCACGCAGAGGGGCACCTCCCATTGGCCGTCCACTCCGGACTAATCGGATAATGGCCTTCGCAACACTGACGAAATATCGAGTTCGCGCGCGTGGTCCTCGTCCAGGCAAACCGTCTCGACTTGGATGGTCGAAAAATAGAATCCGAATCGATCGCGTAGCAAACGGTGCCCCTGCTCTAGGAGCATCGCCCCGCTCTCCGGCCTGTCAGTCCCGATGTGCGCAGAAAAGACGTTCTTGCCCGATGTCAAACTCCACGCATGCATGTGATGGACATTGCGGGCGTCAGGTAGTTGACGGAGGGCGTCAGCAACCTCATTGAGATCGATGGATTTAGGCGCGCCTTCCATAAGGATAGATAGCGCGTCCCGGATAATGCCCCATGACGCTGCCAGCAGGACTAGACCGAACGCCATGCCAAGAATGGGGTCAATGGCGAGGAAGCCGGTAAAGTAGATCACGGCGGCGGTGATGAGGATCAAAATGCTGCCAATGAATGTCTGCATCACGTGCCAGAAGGCTCCCCGCAGATTGAGGTCGCCCTTTTGTCCAGTGTAAAGCAGCCGTATCGCAATTATTTCGGTCAGCAGCCCGCCGCCCGCAGCCACCAATAATGGGGTTGTTGGAAGATCGATCGGAGACCTTAGTCGCATCGCTCCCATGACTAACACCAGCACAGCCATGCCAGCGAGGAAAACACCATTTAGCAGCGCGCCGATGATTTCCGCGCGGAAGTTTCCGAACGTGCGATTAAGGCTTGCGGGACGGCGCGCTATTCTCGAGGCCACGAAGGCCAGCACTACTCCGCCGACGGCCGAGAACGTGTGGAATGCATCCGAGGTGACTGCGACAGAGCCGGTGTAGATCCCTATACCTAGTTCAATCAAGAAGTAGACGCCGGTAAGCCAGCCAGAAATCTTGAGCGCTCGCTCGTTTGCCGCAGTGCGCTCGGGCAAATGCACGGAATGGTCCAACATGCGTTTCTCCAAAATGCAACGCCCGAACTCGATGCATCGAGCGTTTGGTCAAGCGTACGACGGCTGCGCCTCTTCCGTCTCCACGACGAAGAAGTCGAACGGCACGGGAGCCAGTGCTCTCAGCAGCATGGCGTGCGGTCCCCGCGGATAGATTCGCTTGAGCTCTGGGATCTTGCGGAAGATAGGAAGTCGATCGCTATTCGCGAACACGACGTAAATCCTTCCTTTCGAGACCCTAGCGCTGTCTACTATACGTTGGGCCACACGATACAAAACATCCTCGGGAAACGGATTGAAGAAGAAGGCTACCCAATCGCCCTCAGGAAAGTCGAACTCAAGTGCATTGGTGTGGAACGAGGCGATTTCGGTGCACGCCAGATGCTCTCTTGGGTGATTTCGGATATTGTCGCAAGCTTGCCGATGTAGTACCCGAGAGAATTCGATACCAATCACCTCCCGAAACGGGAAGCGAGCTGCCGTCAGCAACAACCGCCCCCTCCCAGAGCCATAATCAATAAACCCGAACTTAGAAGGGATAATGTCGAGCGCCTTGATTGACCAGATCAGAGGCAGCCGCGCCATCGCCTGATAGCGAGCTTTCTCTAGCGGTCCTATCTCTCCGATGAGCTCAGAAGCCGCGGGCGTGACCGCACCGCTCGTCCGACATGAATCAAACTCATCCCACCGGCGGTCATAGACGAGATAATGTACGCCGTGAACCAGTGCCCCGACATAATACCGCGAGGCCACATAGATGCCGTCGCGGCGCACCCTGGTCCGAACCTTCGAGGCCAGCTCTGAGATTCTCCGTCTCATGGGTTCTCTTCCGCTTGTTGTGGCTGAGCTGTGATGCGGGCAAAACCCTCCCGGGCACTTTGAAAATTCGGATAGGACTCAAGGGCCGCACGATAGTCGTCCAAAGCTTGACTGCGATGCTCAAGGGCTTCGTGGGCTTGGCCGCGTCGACTCAAAGCGATCGCGGCCGTTGGCTTGTCGTCGATCGCCTGCGTGAAGTCCGTTATAGCCTTCTCATATTCGCCAAACATTAGGAACAAAGTGCCGCGATTCAGATAGCAGATGTTGGATCCACCATCGTGCTCGAGGCCAGCAGAGTAGTCGGCGAGGGCTCGATCGTATTCACCGAGCTGAGAAAAGGCGAAGCCACGATTGCAATACGCAAGCGCGAAGTTCGGTTTTAGTTTAATTGCTTCCGCAAAGTCGCTGGCCGCGGTCTCATAGCGGCGAAGACGGGTGTAAAGTGTGCCACGATTGTACCACGCTTCGACGAGATCCGGCTTCAGGTGAATGGCGGTCGTGTAATCACTTAAGGCAAGAGCCATCTCTCCTATTGCGGCTTGAGCACTGCCACGATTGAGATAGGCAACGGCATCGCCTGGCTTGCTCCCTATCAGCCTCGTCATCAGCGCAACGGCCTGGGCCGGCTTCCCTTCTTGCACGCAAACTGCAGCCCGTCTTGGCAGCATTGCCAAAAGTTCTTCATTGCTGCCCAACGGCAGTTTTGTTTCTGCGCAAGTGATCTCCTCAGCATGAGCCTCGTGTGTCATCAGAGCTTTCACAAGACCAAGCCAAAATATCACCCAACGTATATGTGTAAGGTTCATCATCTCCGTCACCTTCACTCTTTGTACTGAACCGACTGGTCAGTCCTGATGGCTTCCGTGGCCATCGCCGCTCTCCATCTCCTTCATCATTGCGTCGTGGTTTTTCGGCGCAGTCCTAACGATCGCCCGATACTCCTCGGGCGAAAGCTCCGGCAGCTTCCGTAGAAAGGCCACGACGTCCCAAACAAGTTCATCGTCGTGCGTAATGCCCCAGGCCGGCATCCCGGTCGCCTTGATGCCATGCTTGATTATCCAGAAATCCTCAGCGGCCGTTACGCGACTTCCGCGACGTAGTTCTGGAGGCCTGGGATAAAGGCCCCGGCTGATCTCCGTCCGCTTCATGCCAGGAGCAAGATGGCAAGAGCTGCACATCTCCGCGTATTGCCCAGCACCTGCAGCGATGCGTTCGGGATCAGAGAGATCGCTCGGAACTACGATGTCTGCTGCGCGGACAGCAATGGACCGGTCCCGAACCGCCTCAAGAAGGCGAAACACCGGTCGGGTGTGCGGCACATCCGCTGCGACGTTATAGACGCCCCAATAGAGTCCCAATACGCTCACGCCAATGACGGCTAGTAGCGCGCTGCCCACCCAAAACGGGATCAGCCAAGATCTCTTGACCGTGGCGCTTACTGAGTCAGACATATTTTGTCCTCACGAGATCGACTGCGGATTCGACTATTCATCCATGGCCTCCATCGCCTTCTGCATGTGAGCACCACAGGACTCCGTGTCCTTCTTGCCCATCATCTCTTTGGCCATTGCCATTTCCTTCGTGGCGGCCGCCTTGGCCTGTCCGTCGGGCATCGACTGGATGTCGGCGTCCATCGCGTTAACAGCCGTCTCGTTGCAAGCCATCTGGTGCGCCTGGTGGGCGACCGCGCCCGTCAGTGGCGCACTCGAAAACACCGTCAAGCCAAGAGATCCAAGGACGAGGTTGGTCAAAACAAATTTGCGCATGTCGTTTTTTCCTTTCAGATTGAGCGTAGGTTTGATGCCGATGCGATGGCTGGTTCCGCATCTAGTGGTGGCCTTGGTGTCCACCGTGCCCCATGCCCGGCATATCCATTCCCGGCATGTCCATCGCAGGCGCTTCGCTCGCATCGGGTTGCCGCGGCGGCTCGCCCGCCTCCGCGACATTCACCTCATGGGCAACCGTTCCGGGTGGATTCTTGTAGGGGCCAGGATCCTTGTAGTCGTTGGGTGCAAGCCCCTCGCGGACCTTCATGACTGTGAACATGCCGCCCATCTCAATCGGGCCGAACTGGCCGGTCCCGGTCATCATGGGGAGCGTGTTGAAGGGTAGAGGCATCTGCATCTCACCCATCATGCCCATGCCATCCGTACCCATCGCCATGACGCCGGGCGCGACACTCGACACGGCTTTCGTCAGTGAGCGCTGCGGTGCTCCGATGAGGTTCACCACGTTGTGGCCCATTGCATTCATCGTGTGGTGCGACTTGTGGCAGTGGAAAGCCCAATCCCCGGGCGCGTCGGCTACGACGTCGAACGCGCGAGTGGCCCCGACCGGCACATCGATCGTGGTCTCCGGCCACTGGGCGCTTTCAGGGACCCAGCCGCCGTCTGTGCTGCTCACCGCGAAATGATACCCGTGCAGGTGGATCGGGTGAGCGGTCATGGTGAGATTGCCCATCCTTACCCTGACCCGATCGCCGAGGCGCACGGGAAGGACATCGATTCCGGGAAACACACGGGCGTTCCAGCTCCAGATGTTGAAGTCCAACATCTCGGCAACCTTCGGCAATGCCGTACCCGGATCGAACTGGTAGGCGCTCATGATGAACACGAAGTCGCGATCGACACGCCGGAAGTTCGGGTTCTTGGGATGGACGATGAACATGCCCATCATACCCATGGCCATTTGAACCATCTCATCGGAGTGGGGGTGGTACATGAAAGTGCCGCTGTTCTTCAGTACGAACTCGTAAACGAAGGTCTTGCCCACCGGGATGTGCGGCTGGGTCAGCCCGCCGACGCCGTCCATGCCGTTCGGCAGCAGCAAGCCGTGCCAATGCACCGTCGTCTTTTCGGGCAGTTTGTTGGTGACGAAGATGCGGACCTTGTCGCCCTCTACCCCCTCGATGGTAGGGCCCGGAGTCTGGCCGTTGTAGCCCCACAAATTGGCCCTCATGCCTGGCGCTATCTCGCGCACCACCGGCTCGGCGACGAGATGAAACTCTTTCCATTCGCCATTCATGCGCCACGGAAGCGTCCATCCGTTGAGCGTCACGGTCGGCTGATACTCCTGTCCCTGCGATGGCGGGATTGGCGGCTGCATGGCCGTTGACGCCATTGTCGGCGCCTCGGGGATGGCGGCCGCCTGTGCACGCCCGCTGACCGCTGCCGCGCTTATGAGTCCTGCAGAGCCCGCGATAAAGTTTCGTCGAGATAGCATGGGTCGTCCTTTCCTCTAGTTCTCCTGCGCGGCGCCGGCATCGGCGGCTACCATTCCCCCGAATTCGGGACTTGCGTTGCCTCCGCCAAGAACGGATGCACCGAGCTCGGTGTAGGCCAGCCAGAAGTTTCGTTTGGCATCGATACTGTTGACGTTCGCCGCAATTCGCTCGCGTGCCTCGGTGAGCAACGCAAAGACATCGATAAGCATCGCGTTTGCCTGTAGCTTGCTCTGATCGAAGATGATCTGCCGCAACGGGAGCACCTCCCGCTGGAAATGGGCCGCTATGTCATAGGTCGCCCTGTAAGAGCGGTAGGCTTCTCGCGCCTCAGAGCGAGCATTGACCGCTTTTTCAGCAAGCAGGTTGACGGCCTGCATGTAGCGTTGCTCAGCCTGACGCACGCGCGGACGCCCGAAGTCGAAGATTGGCACTTGGAACTCGATGGAGAATCCGCCGCCATCGACACTCGGCCCGTCACCCTTGTCCTTCTGCGTCTTGGAAATTCCGGATGCGTCGAGCACGTTGATGAACCGCGTTTTGCGTGTCAGGCCGAAGGACTTCGCAAGTGCTTCTACTTCGAAGAGCGCGATCTGGAGATCGACACGACGGTCCATCGCCTCCTGCTCCACTCTACTCAGTGTTCGAGGCTTGCCCGGCAACCTCGGCAGAGCTGCCGGCAGCGTGAAATCGAGGTCGTAGCCCCATAGCCCCATCACGCGAACCAGCTGTTCGCGCTCGACCATGGCTTGCCTCTGCGCCGTTGCGACTTGCGCGGTGAGGTCTGCGTAGAAGACCTGCTGACGCGCTTGATCGAGTTCGTTGAGGGCGCCGGTTTCGCCGAGTTGCTTCGCAAGCTTGGCGGTCGCCTCAGCCGCTTCTTTGAACCGCGTTAGGGCGGATACGGTCTCGCGGGCGGCAACGGCACGGTAGTAAGCGCGGCGCGCCTCGGCCGCCACCCGCAGCGTTGCCCAGGCCGCTTTCAGCTGCGCCTGTGTAAAGCGGTCTTCCGCGATCTTCGTCCGTGCGGGTTGAGTGATCAGACCAAGAATCGCCACAACGATTTGACGCTCGATGTCGAGCTCGAGTGGCGTCGAAACATTACTAATTGAAAACGTAGGGACCGGAGGCCGACTGTTTGCGATCATGACCGCCTCGGAGATCCCGAGTTCATTGTAGTCAGCCTGAAGGCCACGATTGCTGAGCAATGCCACTTGCACTGCCGCGTCCGCGGTCAATGGCCTCTTCAACAAGCTTTCGACCGCTCCGCGCGCCCAAAGGTCATCCTCGGGCGACCGGACAGCAACAACATCCTTATTGAGCGCCTGGCCAATGAAGCCGACCACGGGGCTCATGCCACCGTCGGGAGAGAATGTGCGGCACCCGGCAAGAAGGGCCGCGAATCCTGCCAAAAGCCCCGCTCGAAGCGCCGTGGTCACATTGGAACGCAATTCAGTAGCGGAAAGGAGTTTCATGGCGCGTCCCTACGGTTGGTGGCCTTGATGCCCGCCATGATCCATTGCGGGCATCTCCGTTTCGGGCATCTCCATCCCGTGCATGTGCATTCCGGACATTCCGCCTTGCGATGCGGCACGCTGATTTTGCTCAAGCCACGCGCCAGGTTTTGCGGGGCGCAGGCTGGAATAGGGCGAAATGACAGACCCGTAGCTGGCGGGTGGCGCAGGGGCGTCTGGATTCGCAGGATCAGGCCCTACGAACGGGATTGGTGGTAGCGCCCCGCAGGTCTGGCCCAGCAGTGCACCAAAGCAAACCAGCCACGCCGACGACGAGCATCTCGGAAATGCCGGCCGTCGTCGCCACGCAAGCGCGCGGCCACGTAGAATGACAAACACGGATTAGACCTCACCTGTCGTGAACGGCTTAGGGGCGGGAATCGACCCGCCTATCCAGGCTCAAAACGACAGGAAAGAGATTGGTGGTCGGAAGGGCAACTCGGCCAAACGCCCGTAGAGGTCGTCCACCACCGGGAATGCCAGCTGGGCATCGTCCAATTGCGGATTTTGCAGTCGGTCAATCGCTAGAGCGATCGCCGTCACGCAGAACAGACCACAGCACTGGGAGGGATGCTCATCGCCCTCGTGGGAGTGCTTCGCTTGGCCGAGATTGCCGGGGCCATGCTCGTGTTTGACAGCAGCAGACGCCGGAGCGTGCTCACTCGCGACTGGGTGATTACTATGCGTCAAACAATGAGCAGCGCGTTCGGCAGGCGCAAAGGCGACAGCCATGGGCGGAGCGATCAGGGCAAACGCAGCGAAAACCGCCATCGCGAACGCGATACGGAAGCCAAAGCCTGTCCTCAGTGTTGCAATCATTCCATGAAACTCGCAATTCGCGCTGGCGCGATGTTACTCCCGAGACCCGCCTGGGACAACTTTCTGAGGGTCTTTTGTATGCCTTTCGCCGTGGTTTTAAGCAAGATGTTGCGGAATTGGCACGACCAGCAACTCTCGCGGCCCACGAAGGCCCTTCGAGCGGCCGGCAGGACTCGAACCTGCCACCTGCTTGTGGTGCCAAGGATGAGCCCACCAGGAGGCCGCGGAGCGTCACTCCACCGACTGCTTCCTCAGGCGCACTCTTGACGGAGCGAAGGTCGCTTAACCAATCGTGGGTCGCTGACGGCCTGAACCCTTTTGCGGCTGCAAATGTCCGCTCCTGGAAGGCGTATACAACCGCATGCTTCGCCAGTGCTAAGCAGGCGTTGCGCGGCCAATACCTGAATGGTGCTCATATATTAACCTGAACAACTTTCACTCAATGCATCGTTGCGTTGGGGCTATTGTGGCGCCCAACCTGCGCGGGTTGGGGCGGGGGCCGCAGTTTCGCGCGAGATGGAACGCGTGCCCCGGACAGTCAGACCGAGGGGGAATTATGGAGTTCCGTGTCATCGATGTCGCGGCCAAGAGGCCAGCGCGCTTCTCAAGCTGTCTTTCTGCCTCCAGATCAAGGCTGTTGGCCCTTTCGGCCTTCGCCGCCTTCATCTTATTTACGGGCGATATGGTCCGAGCGCAGGAGAATGGAGGCGTGGCGGAGGAGAAAGCCGCGAGCCCCCAGGCGGAAGCAAATGGTGGCACTCAAGCGGTCACCGGAGCAAATGGCCCCGATCCTGAAGAAGATACCGAGGGCTCGCCCAATGCACCGGCGGACGGGAACGCTGAGGCAACGCCGTCCACGAATAGCTCCGTCCCGCCGGTCATCGTCGAACAGGAGCCGGACGTCGAACCTGCGCCGCCGGTCGCCACGGCCGAGCCTAAGCCTGACCCCACGCCAAGACCGCGCCCTGTGCCGCGGAGCACCGCCAGCGTTCCACCGGGGCCGTCGTCGGCCACCGCGGATGGCGGATTTGCCTCGCAGGAAGCCATCGAAGAGGCGATCTTCGATCTGCCCGTAGATGGCAGCACGCTCAATCGTGGCTCGTCCGGGGTCGATGGCTACTACGCCGCGGGCACGTCATCTGCGACCAAGACGAACACCCTGATCATGAATATCCCGGGATCGGTGTCGATCATCCCGGAGGAGCTCGCCGAGGATCAGGGCGCCAATACGCTCGGCCAGGCGCTGCT
>MRWG01000253.1_pt1 | contig 84168 bp, 76 predicted proteins | sample 1013341 | NCBI WGS metagenome assembly MRWG01 (sample SAMN06117577, study PRJNA244670) | biofilm metagenome | biome: Water; feature: Cathode Biofilm; material: Biofilm; isolation source: microbial consortium enriched at the cathode of a solar microbial fuel cell | place: USA: District of Columbia ...
AACGTGAACCGCATCTTCAGTGACAGCTCGCCGGTCGGGAACATTCACTCCAACGTTCATCTGATGCACGCCGAGAGCAAGGAACTCTCGATCGGCAATCTCACCGCTTACACATATTTGATGGATCTCTACGATCTCGATCCCTTGTCGAATGCGAGCTATGGCGGCTTTCTGAAAGGCAAGCAGAAGCTGAACGATCGTCTGACCTATCACTATCGCCTGGAATACGCCCAACAGACGAGCTACGGCGATGCGCCGGTCGACTACGACGCCGACTATGTTCGCGTGGAACAGGGGTTGTCGAAGGGTGGGTTTACCGCGACGGCCGTTTACGAGCTTCTGGGCAGCGACGACGGTTTTGCCGCGTTCCAGACGCCGCTCGCCACCGGGCACATCTTCAACGGCTTCGCTGATGTGTTTCTGGTGACGCCGCCGACGGGCCTTCAGGACTTCTATGTCGAGACCAAATACAAGGTGCCGGCAAGCTCCGGCGGTCCATTGAGCTATTTCGGCGGGTTGCTCCTGCTCGCGCAATATCACGAGTTCCGCTCGGCGGTGCAGGACCTCGATTACGGCTCGGAGTTCGACTTCTACGCCTACCTGCCCTTGCGGAACGGCTTCTACGCGGAAGCGAAATACGCCAATTATCAAGCGGACGAGTTCTTCACCGATATTCAGAAGGTGATCTTCGGGCTCGGCTACCAGTACTAAGGAACCATGAGGCCGTGTTCGGAAGACCGTTCGCTCGCGATCATCCGCCGGCGATCCCACAGATCGTTGGTGAGGGCGCATTCCACACGATCGTGCGGTGGAATGGTCTCGAGCGCGGCCACCACTTTGCCGTACTCCCGCAAACCCTCCTCGGTGGCATCGCCGGCCCGGAAAGCGGCCCTGCGATCCAGAATGTCTCGCCACCAATCCGCCGCCTCAACGTCATCGGGGGTAGGGACGCCGGCGCCGATAAGCCTTTGGGCCATGATTTGCGCAGCGATGTCGTCGCGTAGACCCGAGGCGATCAAGAGGTCGATGATGGCAAAGATGCGGCCGTAGAGCGCAGGCCCCGGCGGCGCTCCCTTGCGCCGGTCTTTGACATTGGGCGCCGGCGCAGGCAGGTGCCGCGCCATACTCACCCCCAGACGCGGGCGTTCGCTTATCCAAGAGTCGGGCGGCGCGGTCGCCACGCGATCATGCCCCTCTTGCTTGGCGCGGTAGAGCGCAAGATCGGTACGCTTCATCAAGTCGTCGAGGCTGTCGCCGCTTTGCAGCTCAGCCACACCGAGGCTGCAAGACACGTTGATGGTCCATTCGCCCGTGTCGAGCGTGACGTCGCTGAGGTTGGCGTGCAGGTCTTCGGCGATCTTGACGCTCTCATCGAGCGTGAGGCCCTTGAGCAGGACACCGAACTCGTCGCTGCCCAGCCGGCCCGCGGGCCGTTCGAGAGCGCGGATCACGTCGGCTGCGGCCATGATCGTGCGGTCGCCGACGAGATGGCCGTAATGTTCGTTGATGGCCTTGAAGCTGTCGATGTCGATCATGATGACCGACAGTGTCTCGTCCTTTTGCCGGCAGGCGAGCGACGCTTCGGCGAAGAACGCCGCGCGGCTCAAAAGCCCTGAAAGTTGATCGCCCTGAAGGGGATCACCGAACGCAGTACGCATGACAAGGGTCCTTACACGGCGCGAGGCGTGCAAATCTCAGACCCTTGTACCGCGTAAGGTTTGAGGTTCGGTTTATGGAACCGGTTCAGTTGGCGCAATGCCGGAAAGCTCTGGGAAACGCGGCATTCCGGTCGGAATCCTGAAATCCTGGCCTAGTGGCCAGTGCCGAAGATCACGGCGATCGACACGCCAATCGCGAGCACCGTGAACGAGACCAAAGCCATGACCCAGACGGGCGGCGAGGGCGCGTGGATCGCCGATCCGCTGGCGGCCTTGTCCTTCTTCTCTTTCGACATGTCCATGCCGGGCATGGCCGAGCCTTGCGGGCGCACGGTCAGCATGCCGTGCTTCAGATGATGGGCGACGAGCCACCAGTTCATCGGGTAGGCGAAGGCGGCGCCGACCATCAGCGCACACGACATGCGGAACCAGAATAGGGGCTGTGCCGGATCGTGGGCGTCCGGGTTGCCCTGAAAGGCCAGGGCCGAGACCGGGAGCATGCCGCCCATGAGGCAATTCATGGACAACAGTTCGGAGGTGAACGTGCCTTTCAGGGCGCGCGCGTAGGAGCCGAACATCTCGCCCATGAACAGGGCTTGAAAAATGGTCCAGCCGAAGGCGAAGCCGAGCACGTATTCCAGGGCGAAGTCCGCGCCCATGGGCAGCGAGATGAGTGCGCCGATCACCGCGCCGACCAGGATGCCGATGCCGTCGCCGGCCACGCAGTGCATGGTTGAGCCGAGCGCCTGGCGCCAGCGCGCGGCGACATATTGCTCGTGCATGCCGGGCAGAGGCTCCCGGCAGCCGAGCACATAGAGAAAGGCGCCGAAGGGCCCCGAATAGGCGGTGAACAGGACAAAGGCCCATTTCATCACCGGGTGCTCGGGTGTGGCGCGAATGTCCAGCGCCACGAAGGCCACGGAGAGGGCCGTCAGGATGAACCACAGCAGCATCACGCCATCGATGAGCATGGAATTCCTCGCGCTTTCGCCGAATCGGCGACCTTCCGAAGAAGTCTAACGGGTCGGGGCCTCCCGGGAAGCCGAAGACCGGCTCTTGCCATGGGAAATATGCCTCGAAAGGAGTGGCAAACTTTCCTACCAACCCCCTAGGAATTCTTGACCCTCAATAGGGCAAGGTTGACACTTGGCGGGTTCGCTGGCCCCGCGCTGGCCCCACAAGGAGGCCTTGAGAATGCCCAAGACGCTCATCCTTGCCGCCATTGCCAGCCTGATGCTCACCGCTCAAGTCTCAGCGCAGGCGCCGGCAACGCCTCAAAAGCTCAATTCCATCCTATGCGAGACCGAAGATCAGGCCATGGCCTTCGCCTCCGCCATGTCCTCGGGAAAGACCGAGCCGATCGCCATCAACCTGGTCAACAAGGCCGCGGGTGCAGAGGTTTGCGGCCGCTATATCGGCTATGCCGTGGTTGAGGTCGAGAAGACGAAGAACCGGAACGGCGGCCTTTTCATGCTGGCGGGCCTTCGCTTTGCCGAGGACGGCCGGCTCGGCTGGACGGCGAATTGGATGGCGCCCTTCAGTGGGTCGAACTTGGCGCGCGGGATCTAGCGCGAAAACTGCCTTCCATTTGAGCAATTTGCTCTGGCAGTGGTGAAGGCCTTGCCAATCATCTGACGTCTGTTGCCGTCCTGCTCTATCGGGTGCGTATCGATAGGCGTAGGCTCGTGACAGTCTTGCGAATCACTATTTTGCAGTGCAGCATTCATTATCGAAGACTGGTCAAGGGGCTAACGCTGCGCGTCAGGTCTTCGCACCGGATAATGGAACTTCGAAATGGGGCGCGAATCCACCGACTTAGAGGCACTGTGCCGCAGGGTGCTCACCTTGCATGAAACTTGCATCAGGCATATTAAGTTGGTGGAACCAAGCCGGCATATGTTGCGTTGCACCATGAGCCGGAAACGCAAAGACAGGTTCCAGCCGGTCTAGGGAATTTGGGAGGTATCGGTCCGCAAGGACCCCGAGGAGTGGCGTTCGTGCAACCTTATTGAGGGGGCCACAATGCCTACGACACTGACCCTAGCCGTGATGGCGAGCCTGTTCCTTCCGGTCCAGGCCGTGAGACAGCCGCCGACGGCACCACCACAAAAGCTCAACGCCGTATTGTGCAAGTCTGAGGTGCAGGCCATCGCGCTTGCCCGGAGCATGGCCTCCGGCAAGACCGAGCCGATCGCCATCAATGCCGTCAATAAGGCCGCCGGTGCGGAAGTCTGCGGCCGTTATATCGGGTACGCCGCGGTGGAGGTCGAGAAGACCACCAACGACCATGGCGGCTTGTTCATGCTCGCGGGCCTGCGGTTCGCGGAAGATGCGGCGCTCGCCTGGACAGCGAGCTGGTTCGCCCCGTTCGAGGGCGCCAATCTAGAGCGGGGAGCTTAAGCCATGCCCGTACCCATGCCAGCAGCTGTCGTCCTGATTGTCTGCAAGACGGTCATTGCCGGGCCTCCGGATCAGAACGCGCCCTATACGGGCTATGAAAACCGGGAATGGGCCACGGAGCACTCCATGATGGTGTGCCGCCGCCAAGAGGTTCAGCTCTTCGATCAGGCGGAATCTTTGGGGGCCGCGGCTCAGCCTTTCAACCTGCAGCGGTGCCAAAGATCGGGTATCATGCTCGGGACCCAATGGGACGCCGGGCATCGCGGCTCGAGCTACCGTTTCTGGCGCGTCGCGTGCCCGGTTCCGATCGTCGATACCAGGACCGGAGACATCATTTCGTGGAAAATGCCCGAATGCGGTCACCGCGATACGGTACGCTGTGAGGTCGATGCGGAGATCTAGGGCGCTACCGTCCTAGACTCTCGTTCGGCGGAGGGTTCCCGTCAGGAGCCTCTCCGCGGTGGAGGACTTGGCCATGCCACTTTGGTCGAGGGTTGCGGCTGGCATCGCGATTGCCGTTACCTTGCTCGGCTTTGCGGGCTTCAAGGCTTATTCCGAGAGGCTCGGCCCGATCATTCAGGCTTACGGAATCACCTATTACAACGGTCAGGGCCCCAAGGCCGTGGCGCCGTCATGCAAACCGGAGAGCGATATTCGTTCTGCGATCGCCCGGGTGCACGCCAAGTTCGATCATCTCGGCGGTGCGCCGCTTCGCGCTTTCGAGGAGCGGGCCGCGCGATTGAAGGGATTGCCGCCGCTCGGCATCGACACGCTCTACGTCATCACGGAAGACGACGAGCTCCGGGACGGGCAGACGGTGCTGTTCATCGGGCTCACGTCGGATTGCGTCAGCACGGTCTTCAGCTTCCCGGCGCGGCTCTATCGCGAGCTCGCCGCCGTACCGGGGGACGCCTCGTGACACGGTGAGCGCGCACGTGCCGGAGGGCGAACTCGTCTATGCCGTCGGGGACATTCACGGCCGGTCCGACCTTTTGGCAAAGCTGCTGCGCCAGATCGAGGCGGACGCCGCGCGGCAGGATGCCGCGAACACAACTCTTATCTTTGTCGGCGACTACGTGGATCGCGGGCCCGACAGCCGCGGGGTCGTCGAGATCTTACTGAACGCGTTGCCCGAGGACCTCTCCGTTCATTTCCTCAAGGGCAATCATGAACAGCTTCTGCTCGACTTTCTGGACGATGCGGGGCGGCTTCGGCATTGGCGAGTCAATAGCGGTGACGAGACCATGGCGTCCTATGGGGTCGATGTGGACCAGCTCGACAGAGCGGGCGCGCCGCCCGAGACGTGGCGCGAAGCCTTTATGGACAAGCTGCCGCCGGCGCACTTCGACTTCTTCCGGCACCTCGGTCTTCAGGTGCTGTTGGGCGACTATCTGTTTGTGCATGCGGGCGTGCGGCCCGGCGTGCCGCTTCACGCCCAAGACGAGTTCGATCTCTTGTGGATCCGCGACGCGTTTCTCGATGAGACCGAGCCGTTCGGCAAGGTGGTGGTGCATGGGCACACGCCGGTTCCCGAGCCGATCGTACGCTCCAATCGGATCGGCATCGACACTGGTGCCGTATTCAGCGGGCACCTGACGGCGCTCAGACTGAAGAACGGGGAACGAAGCTTTCTGCAAACGTGAGGCTTTAGCCCCGGGTCTGAGCGCTGTCGGCTACGAGGCTGCGTAAGCGGCTGGTGAGGCTGCCGCCGCCTGCCTTGTCCTCACTGCGTTTTGCTCTACGCGCGGCGAACCGTTTTGCCAGAGTGCTTTTTTGCTCTGGCTCCTCTCCGCCTTCCTCGACGTGCTCATCGTGTCCTTCGACGTACTCGTCCTCGCGGTAATCGTCTTCGTGCGGCGCCTCGCCGTGCTCCTGGTGCGGGGCCTCGGCAGAGTGCTCTTCCTCATGCGCCTCGGCATAGGTGGCCGCGTGCTCTTCACCGCCGGCTGCTCCCATCTCCATCGGGGTCCGCTCCATCGCGGGCTCCGGCGCGGCGCCGTTGCCGGCGCGCGCGTCGTGCCAAGCGGCCTCCTGGGCCATGACCTCTCCGGTGATCTCGGTCTCGGCGTATTCGGCGTGACGCTGTGGCGCGGTGTGGCCTTGCGCGCCTTGGCTGCGCGCGGCCGTGAGAATCTGCGAGGCGAGGCGGTTCAACTCGCGGCGGAGGAAGGCATTCTCCTCGGCGCTCATCTTGGCGCGTTCCAGATCCTCCTGCGTGCGCGACAGCTCCGCGGCAAGACGCTGGCTTTCGGCTGCCGCGCGGCCGTTCGACTTGGCGGAGCCTCGCCCGGAGGCGCTGCCGCTTTCGAGCGACATGCGCAAGCGGTCGATATCGGCGCGCTGATTGTGAACCGTGCCGCGCGCGATCTTGAGCGCCTCGGACTGGGAGGCCACCGTATTGCGGAGCTCGGCGTTCACCGTTTCGAGCTCCGCCAACGCCTTCTTGGCCGCCTTCAGCCGTGCGTCGAGGTCGGGCAGGCGCCGCTTGATGGTCTGCTGGAGCACACGGTTGGCGTTCTGGCTTTCCTGAAGCTGGCTTTTGACGCCGGTCAGGTCGGTGTTCAGCAGCTGAATCTCGACGCGGCGCTTGTTAGCTTCGATCAACTCGCGCGCGGCCTTCTCCTTGGACTTCTCGAGCGCGACCTCCACCTTGCGCAGCTCGATGGCGAACTCGGCGCGCTGCTGATCCTTGTCGGCCTGAATGTCGGCGAGCGTCATGGGCATCGTCGCCTCGAGCTTACGCGTGGTGAGCTTGACGGCGCGGTTCCACAACGGGGGGGCAAGCATGAGGGCGAGCAGGCATCCCAAGAAGAAGCCCAACGCCGCGAACATGAACCATTCGATCATCAAGGCCAGCGTTTCCCGAAATTAGCGCCCACGCGCCACCCTCTCCGGCGCATCTCGGGCAAGCTCAAGCAACTCCGGCCGCCACCCGGGGTACGACCCGCGAAGACCTTGGCTTCAGCTTCTCTAGCGCCAATCTAGAACGGATTCCAGGTGGGCTGGCGGGTATATTTCAGGTAGCCGATATTTGCGCCCAACCTAAGGCCGACGCCCGAGCGAATTGGCGCCAGGACCAGGTCGTTTCGGGCCAGATATGTGACGCCAACGCCGCCGATGAAATAGGCGGATCCGTCGACCCCGGCGAATCTGTCGTAAATCTGGCCGGGGCTCCCGAGATTGTAGACCAGGACCATGGTCTTCGACCCTGCGGCGCCGAAATCGTAGCCGACTGACGGCCCCTGCCAGAAGACGCGGTGCTCGCCGGCATCCTTCGTGTGGAGCACGCCTTCGCCATAGCGCAGACCGGCGACGAAGGCGCCGCCCGCTTCCTCGCCCAAGATGTAGCCGTTTGGCCGTCCCGAGCGCTGAAAGGCGTATTCCACCACCTTGGCGAAGCCGACCGAGACCTTGCCGAAGAAGCGGTGCCCGGTGCCTTTGATCTCCTCCATGGAGAAGGTGCCCTCACCGTTGTCGGGAAGCTTCTCCGAGGCATAGCCTTGGCCGGGCTGGTAAGTTTCCGCCGCGTTGCCGCCTTGAGGGTAACCGCCTGGCGCATAAGGGCTTGTCGCGTCACCCGCGGAGGGCGGGGGCGGGGTGTTCGGCTCGGCGCCCTGGATCATGTCGGCGTACGACTCCGGGGTGATGACCATGGCGTCGTCGTCTTGGGCCGATGCTGGCGATAGAGGAAAACAGTAGAGAAAGATCGCCGAAATCACGGCAATCGCGGTGCTGGTGGAACGCATGACTATGCCCTCGGGCTCGAAGCCGGCGTGCCCTGCCGGCCGGCGGGGCCACGGCCCCGACCGCTATGGTTTACCGAAACAGTTACCAAACGGTGGAAGCGTTACCGGGGCGTTAAGACCGTGCGTCCCCAGGCGATGAAGCTCGCGTTGCGCAATCCCTCTCGCGTCTTGCCGTAGCTGAACCGCGCGCCGCTCGGGTCGACCACATGGCCGCCGGCGGCCTCCAGCACGGCCTGGCCCGCGGCCGTGTCCCACTCCATGGTCGGTCCGAAGCGGGGATAAACGTCCGCGCGTCCCCGCGCGATCTCCAGGAACTTGACCGAGGAGCCCGCACCGGAGCGCTCCGAAATGTTGAATCCTTCCAGGAACTTCTCCGTCTCCTCATCGAGATGGGAGAGGCTCACGAGCGCGGTCAGCCCGCCCGGGTCTCCTTGCCGCGCATGGAGGCGCTTGCGATCGAGCGCCTCGAGATCGGCGCCATTCGCGTCCGGCGCCATCTCCGCCTCGATCGCCACGCCGTCGGCCGTGGTCACGGCCAAGAGCGCGCGCGCCGGCGCGTAAACCAGCCCGAAGCGCGGAACGCCTTCCTCGATCAGGGCCACATTCACGGTGAAATCCGTGCGTTTTTTGATGAATTCTTTCGTGCCGTCGAGCGGATCGACGAGGAAAAAGCGTGCGCCGAGCGGCGCCGTGCGGTCGGCCGCGGTCTCCTCGGAGACGATCGGAATCTCGGGGGCAAGATCCCTCAGGGCGGCAAGCAGGACAACTTCCGAGTCACGATCTGCCTTGGTGAGGGGGGAGTCGTCGGCTTTGGTCTCGACCTCGGTCGTCTCGCCGTAATGGGCCATGATGGCCGCGCCGGCCTTGGCGGCGGCGTCGGTCAGAATCTCGGCGGCGCGGCCGAGATCGAAATCGGGCTTGGGCTCGGGGGCGAGCGCGGTTGTATGTCTTGGTGCTGACAAGGCAAGATGCTCCAAAGGGATGCTGATTCGTTTCGCGCTTTCGCGCGCGTCTAAGGTGAGCCCTTCCTGTAACAGAAATTCGTGCGCGGACCACGTGATCTCCGCAAAATGCCTGCGGAGGCGAAGGGGGAGGAGGCCATGACAGAGCCTACGGCACTTGGCGATCTTGATCTGGCGGCGCTGGTATCGAGCCGCATCTGCCATGACGTCATCAATCCCGTCTCGGCGATCTCCAATGGCTTGGAGATGCTCGCCGAGGAACCGGACGATGAGATGCGCGAGGCGGCGATGGACCTCATTCGCAAGAGCGCCGCGCAGGCCTCCGCCAAGCTGCAATTTGCGCGCTTGGCTTTCGGGGCTGCGGGCTCAGCAGGCGCGGAGATCGATCTGCGCGACGCGGAGAAGGTGGCGCGCGAATTCGCCAAGGGCAGTGGCAAGCATGAGGTCGTGTGGAACGGCCCGCCGCTGACGGTGGCGAAGAACAGGGTCAAACTTCTGCTCAATCTCGTGGCGCTCGGCATCGTGGCGCTGCCCCGCGGAGGCACGGTGAGCGTGGAGATCTCGGGCGATCCCGCCAATATCGCCTTTGCCGTCAACGCCAAGGGCACCGCCGCGCGTCTGAACGACCAGGTCAAGGCCCTGTTGTCGGGCGGAAACGGGGTGGAGGTCGATGCCCACTCGATTCAGCCTTATTATGCCCGGCGCGTGGCCGCTGCCGCCGGCATGACCGTGACGGCCGAGGCCGAGGGCGAAGAGGTCCGCTTCACAGCCACCTGACCCCCGGAAAACCGCCATTCCGAGGCGGTCTTTCCCCCGCTGGTCACAGAACGTAAACCAGAATCCGTCGACAATCGCCGCCCAGACTTCCGCGGGATGTATGCGGCGCGAATCAGGTCATTCGCGTCAAGGGCGAGTGATGGACGAATTACTGGCAGAGTTCCTGACCGAGACCAGCGAGCGGCTCGACCAGCTCGACGTCAATCTCGTGCGGTTCGAGCAAGAGCCAAACGACGGGGAGATGCTCAACGCCATCTTCCGCCTCGTTCATACGGTCAAGGGGACGTGCGGTTTTCTCGGCTTGGAGCGGCTCGCCAAGCTCGCCCATGCCGCCGAGACCCTGATGGGTCAGTACCGCGACGGGGCGCCGGTCACCGTCGAGGGGGTGAGCGTCATTCTCGCCAGCTTGGACCGGATCAAGGATATCCTCGCGGGGTTGGAACAGGCGGGCGCCGAGCCCCAGGGCTGCGACGACGATCTGATCGAAGCGCTCCAGGAACTGGCCGAGGGGAGCGCGCTGGCGCAACCCGGTGACAGAACATATCGGGAGCCGCCGGCCGAGCATGACCTCGCGGTGGATTGGGCCGGCAGCGTGACCCCTGGCTACGCCACACTCGAGGAGCTCGAGCGCGCCTGGCAAGAGACCCCGGGCCCCGACATGGCTCCGCAGAAAGACTTGGCGGCGGAGTCTGTCTTGGAACGAGAGCCCGGGCTCGAGGCCCTGCGGCGCGCTGCGGAGGACGACCGCCCCTCTTTCTCCGAGGGCGTCGGCAAGGACGTGACCGCACGGATGCAAACCGTGCGCGTTTCCGTCGACACGCTTGAACATTTGATGACGACGGTGAGCGAGCTCGTGCTCACCCGCAATCAGTTGCTCGACCTCGTCCGCCGCTCCGGCGAGACCGAGTTCAAGACGCCCTTGCAGCGCCTGTCGAACGTGACCGTCGAGCTGCAAGAAGGGATCATGAAGGCCCGCATGCAGCCGATCGCCAATGCCTGGCAAAAGCTGCCGCGGCAGGTGCGCGACTTGTCCATCGAGCTCGGCAAGAAGATCGAGCTGGAAATGAGCGGCGGCGCCACCGAGCTCGACCGTCAGGTGCTTGAGCTGATCAAGGACCCTCTCACCCACATGATCCGCAACTCGGCGGATCACGGCCTAGAGACAGAGCATGAGCGGGTCATAGCCGGCAAACCGGCGACCGGTCAGATCAAGCTCAGCGCGTCCCAGCAAGGCGGCTACATTCTGATCGAAATGTCCGACGACGGGCGCGGGCTCGATGTGCAGAAGGTCCGGGCCAAGGCGCTCGAGAACGGTCTCACCACTTTGGCCGAGCTCGACCGCATGAGCGACGCCGAGATCTTCAAGTTCATCTTCAAGCCGGGCTTCTCCACCGCCAATGCCATCAGCGAAGTCTCAGGCCGCGGCGTGGGCATGGATGTGGTCCGCAGCAATATCGAGCAGATCGGCGGTACGGTCGATCTGCTGTCCACGTCGGCCGCGGGAACGACCTTCGTCATCAAGATCCCGCTGACCTTGGCGATCATGGCGGCCCTCATCGTGGAGGCGGCCGGCATGCGCTTCGCCATCCCGCAGTTCAGCGTGGTCGAGCTGGTGCGGACAGGGGTCGCCGCGGGGCATCCCGTCGAGCTGATCAACGATACGGCGGTCTTGCGCCTACGGGACAAGCTCTTGCCGCTGCTCGACTTCGCACCGCTGCTCGGCTTGCGGAACGGCGAGACGGACGTTTCGCGCATGACCCATGAGGGCATGACCGCAGTGATCGTCCAAGTCGGCACCAAGCATGCCGGTGTGCTGGTCGACAACGTCTTCCGTACCGAAGAAATCGTGGTGAAGCCGCTGTCGAGCGTGCTGCGCCATATCAGCATGTTCTCCGGAAATACGATCCTAGGCGACGGGAGCGTGATCATGATCGTCGATCCAAATGCGCTGGGCACTGCGGTGGGCTCGATCGACACGCATGCGGCGCTCGCGCAAGCGGTACCCCAAGAGACCTCCGAGGCGGAGCAGAACAGAACCGCGTTGCTGTTGTTCCGGGCGGGCTCCAAGACCCTGAAGGCCGTGCCGTTGTCCCTCATCACGCGGCTTGAAGAGATTGCCCTCGATACGATCGAGCACTGCAACGGCCAAGACGTGGTGCAGTACCGGGGTTCGCTGATGCCGCTTGTTCCCGTGCAGGCGAACCGGGCGCAGCCCCAGAGCGGCTTTCAGCCGGTGCTCGTCTTTACGGACGGCGCTCACCCGGCGGGTCTCGTCATCGACGAGATCGTCGATATCGTCGAGGAGCCCTTGGTCATCGATCTTCAGGCCGAAGCACCTGGCGTCATTGGCGCGGCGATCATCCGCGACAAGGCCGTCGAGATCGTCGACGTGTCCCATTATCTCGGCTCGGTGTTCGACGCGCATCGCACGGCGCCTCCGGAGTCCGAGCGGGCGTTGCGGGTCTTGCTCGTGGACGACAGCCAGTTCTTCCGCAACATGCTGGCGCCGCTATTGCGGGCAAGCGGCTACGAAGTGGCGCTTGCCGCGTCGGCCGAGGAGGCGCTTGCCCTCAAGGACAAGGGCGAACGCTTCGACCTCATCGTCAGCGATATCGACATGCCCGGCATGGACGGGCTCGATCTTGCCAAGAACCTCAAGGCCGGCTCGAGCTGGGCCGAGATTCCGCTTATCGCGCTTTCGTCGCATGCGAACCCGCAGCTCGTCGAAAAGAGCCGGGCGGCGGGCTTCGAGAGCTTCGTCGGCAAGTTCGACCGGCAAACACTGATGCACGCACTTCAGGATTGCTTCAAGGGATGGGGAGCAGCGGCATGAACCGCGGGATGCATGACGGGCAGTCGCAGGGTTTTGTCACGGTCTTCACCGCAGGCCAGCTTTTCGCGCTGAAATTGGAGCGCGTACGCGATGTCTTCGTGCCGCAAGCACTTTCCACCGTTCCGCTCGCACCGCCGGAGGTCGCGGGGTTGCTCAACCTTCGCGGCCGCATCGTCACCGCGCTCGATCTTCGCCGGCGGCTTGGACTCCCGCCGCGCGAGGACGGCAAGCCCACAGTGGCCGTCGGCATCGAGGAACGCGGGGAGTTGTATGGATTGATCGCGGACAAAGTGGGCGACGTGATGTGGCTGCCGGCGTCGCAATACGAGGCAGTGCCCACCAATCTCGATCCTCGTTGGGCGCAGGTCTGCGCAGGGGTCTACCGTCTCGACGGCCAGATCTTGATGGTGCTCGACGTCGACAAGATTCTCGACTTTAGCCAGTTCGGTGCCGCCGCCTAGGAAGCTTCCAGCGGGTCACGAGGAGGAGAAGACATGAAACACTGTTTGGTCGTGGATGACAGCGCCGTCATCCGCAAGGTGGCCCGACGCATCCTGGACGACCTCAGCTTCTCCTCATCGGAGGCCGAGAACGGACGCGAAGCGCTGGACCAGTGCCGTACGACGATGCCGGATGCCGTGCTGCTCGATTGGAACATGCCGGTGATGGACGGCATCGCCTTTCTGGTCGCGCTGCGCAAGGAGGCGGGCGGTGACGAGCCGAAGGTGATTTTCTGCACGACGGAGAACGACGTCGAGCATATCACGCGGGCGATCTCGGCCGGCGCCAACGAGTACATCATGAAGCCCTTCGATCGCGACATCATCGAAGCAAAGTTTCATGAGGTTGGGCTGATCTAGCCCGGCGATGTTCGGCTACGGCGCGATTATGCAAGAAGCGACAGCCGCTCGGGCTGAATGGCCAGCTGCCGATAAGCTGACAAGGGTCATGATCGTCGACGATTCGGCGGTCGTGCGCGGCCTCGTTGCGCGCTGGATCGAGGAGGAGCCGGGCCTCGAAGTCGTGGCGCGCCACGCCAACGGCAAGCTCGCCGTCCAGGACGTGGTCCGCAGTGCACCCGACGTCATTCTGCTCGATATCGACATGCCGGTGATGGACGGCCTCGAGGCTCTGCCGCTTCTGCTGCGCGCGCGGCCCGAGGTCAAAGTGCTGATGGTCTCCACGCTAACCAAGCGCAATGCCGAGATCAGCTTCAAAGCGATGGCGCTTGGCGCGCTTGACTACCTGCCGAAGCCTGAGACCAATCGCGAGATCACCACTTTGCCGGAATTCCGGCGCGAGGTGCTCTACAAGGTCAAGACGCTTGCCGCCGCATTTCGGCAGGCCGCGTGGCCAGAAACAGCCGCAGAGGCCGAGCTGTTCAAGGGCCGCGCGTTCTCCCTCGTGCCGCCGCGGGCGATCGCGATTGCGAGCTCGACGGGCGGACCGCAGGCGCTCACGACTCTTCTATGCGCCCTTTCGCCGGCGCTCGACCGCGTTCCGGTGCTGGTTGCCCAGCACATGCCGCCAATGTTCACCACGGTTCTCGCCGAGCGCCTGGAACGCGACACGGGCCGCGAGACGAAGGAGGGTCTCGACGGGGAGCCGCTCCTGCCCGGCAGGATCTACGTGGCGCCCGGGGATCGTCATATGAAGGTCCTTTCGAGGCCGGTCCTGCACCTGCGCGTCGACGATGGACCGCCGGTGAATTTCTGCCGGCCAGCCGCCGACTTGTTGTTCGCAAGCGCCGCCGCGGCGTTCGGCCCGGCGCTGCTTGGCATCGTGCTGACCGGGATGGGGCAGGACGGAGCGGCGGGCGCGGTCAAGGTCGCCGATGCGGGCGGCAGCGTGATAGCGCAGGACATGGCGTCCAGTGTTGTTTGGGGCATGCCGGGATCCGCGGTTGAGGCGGGGGCCTGCGCCGCCGTGCTGCCGCCGCCCCGGATCGCCGAGGTTGCGGCGAAGCTCATGCGCGGAGAGCGCCCATGATGGCGCATGAGTTCAAGCTGCTCCGCCGCATCCTGAAGGAGCGCTCAGGCATCGACCTCAACGAGGACAAGATGGACCTCGTCGAGGCCAAGCTCAGGCCGATCCTCAAGGAGTACGACTTTCCCTCGATCGCCCACCTCACGCTCGCCCTGATGAAACCGGACAACGACCACTTGCGGTCTCGCGTGGCACAGACCATCGCCGTGCTTGAATCGTATTTCTTTCGGGACAAGGCGCCGTTCGCGTATTTCACCGAGACGATGCTCCCGCGGCTGATGGAGCGGCGGGCCGCCTCGCGGCGCATCAGGATCTGGTGCGCGGCGTCGTCCACGGGTCAGGAGCCCTATTCCCTGGCGATGCTGCTTTCCGAGGAGGGGCGCAAGCTCGACGGATGGAACGTCGAAATCGTGGCCACGGATTTTTCGGAAGAGGCGCTGCGCAAGGCGAGGGCCGGGCTCTACAGCCAGTTCGAGGTCCAGCGCGGCCTGCCGGTCTCGATGCTCGTCAAGTTCTTCAACAAGTCGGGCAATGGCTGGCAGATCAAGAAGGAGGCTCGGGACAGGGTCGCCTTCCGCGAGCATAACCTTCTCAACGACTGCCAGGAGCTCGGCCGGTTCGACATCATCTTCTGCCGGAACGTCCTCATCTATTTCGATGAGCAATTGAAGACGGCGGTGCTGGGGCGCCTTGCGCGCCAGCTGGCGCCGGATGGCTACCTGGTGCTCGGCGCGGCGGAGAGCACCACCGGCATGTCGCCGGACTTCATGCCGGTGCCGGAGTGGCATCATGGCGTGTTCTGTCTGACGCCCGATGTGGCGGCAGCGCGCCGTCAGGCCCGGCAGCTGCGCGGGCCTTTGAACGCCGGGCTGGTCCCGGGCCGCGGGGAGGGGGTGACGGTCGCTCTCAAGGATCCCGCTGTCCGGGAAGTGCATCTTGATCCGGCCACGGCGGAGCTCCTGGAGGCGCGTGCCAGGGCGCGTGGGCTGACACTGGCGGAGCTGTTGACGGAGTTTGCGGTCTCCGAGACGCCAAAAACACAGAACTGGCCGGCCTTCAAGGCGGGCAGAAGCTGACCCAAAAAAGAACGGCCGGGACAAGCCCGGCCATTCCGAAAGTCTCGATGTTCGTGAGAAAATGCTAGGCGGCGGCTTCGCCCGTGTCGGACTCGTCATCCGGGTTGCGCAGCACATAGCCGCGGCCCCAAACCGTCTCGATATAGTGCTTGCCGCCGGTCGCCGCCGCGAGCTTCTTGCGCAGCTTGCAGATGAACACGTCGATGATCTTGAGCTCCGGCTCGTCCATGCCGCCATAGAGATGGTTCAGGAACATCTCCTTGGTGAGGGTCGTGCCCTTGCGCAGGGAGAGCAGCTCGAGCATCTGGTATTCCTTGCCCGTCAGATGCACCCGCTGACCGTTCACGTCCACGGTCTTGGTGTCGAGATTGACCTTCAGGCCGCCCGTCTGGATGACCGACTGGGCATGGCCCTTCGAGCGGCGCACGATCGCGTGGATCCTGGCGACCAGCTCATCCTTATGGAAGGGCTTGGTCATGTAATCGTCGGCGCCGAAGCCTAGGCCACGGACCTTATCCTCGATGCCGGCCAGTCCGGAGAGGATCAGGATCGGGGTCTGGACCTTGCTGACGCGCAAGGTTTTCAGGACCTCGTAACCGCTCATATCCGGCAAGTTAATGTCGAGAAGGATAATGTCGTAGTCGTAGATCTTGCCGAGATCGACACCCTCTTCGCCCAGATCGGTCTTGTAGACGTTAAAGCCTTCCGATTGCAGCATCAGTTCGATGCTCTGCGCGGTTGCGCTATCGTCCTCGATCAGAAGAACCCGCATTTTAAATCCCCCGTCTTCTCAAAGTTCCTGGTTATCCCCTGACCCAATACGTCGGACGCAGATTGGTTAATTCGAATCAATAAATTAACGGCCAATAGTTAACAAAAGCTAAGCTTATGGCGAGCGCTAACCACGTCCGGTAACCATCTCTACACCACTGGGGTCGTCGTATCCTTTAAATGCAAGCCATATGGTTTACCGAGCCTTAAGGCCTGTCAGCCATGATCTGGAGCGAGGGGCAGGGGGACCGGTCCTCGTAAAGGCCTTTGGGTTCGCTTCCGGGAGGATTGCTTTTTTGAGGGCAGTCGACCGTAGAGCGCCCCCTCTGGCATGGTAATTGAATTCTCCGTAGCCGGGGACCGAGTACGCTGAGGGTATTGAGTCATGAAGTCACGCGACGCAGTCATCCGCTTGAAGCGCTTTGAAGTCGACGAAAAGCGCCGCAAGGTTGAAGATATTGAGGCCATGATCGGTGAGCTCAACACCATGGCCACCGACCTCGACCGGCAGATCGCCATCGAGCAGGAGCGTGCCGGCGTCTCCGACGTCAATCACTACGCCTATCCGACCTTCGCCAAGGCGGCCATCCAAAGACGGGACAATCTGGCGAACTCGGTCTCGGGCCTCGAGGCCAAGCTGGCAGCGGCCCGTGGAGACCTGGACGAGGCTCTCGAGGAAATGAAGAAGATCGAGCTTCTTCAGGAGCGCGACGCCGACCGGCTCAGGGTCGAGAGCCCGGCGCCTGAGCTTGTCGCCGTGGGCGCCCACCGCGCGGCCGGCTAGCCGGCCCAATCTGCATCTTGAGCCGGCGCCGCCTCCGGGGCGCTTCAAGGGGCCGTTCGCGGCCCCGGTTTCAGATGCTATATGATCCGGGAAACCGGAAACGCGCGGGTAGGGACCATGCCGTCGTTCGATATCGTCTCCAAGACCGACCTTGCCGAGGTCGACAACGCGCTCGCCAACATGGTGCGCGAGATGAGCCAGCGCTACGACTTCAAGGGCTCGCAGGCCAAGATCGAGCGGAAGGAGTCGGAGCTTGTCATCAATGCCGACGACGACTTGAAGCTCAAGCAGATGCACGAGCTGCTCCAGGGGCATCTGGCGCGCCGCAAAATCGACGCAGGGGTTATCGACTATAAGACGCCGGAAAAAGCGGCCGGCCAGGCCGTTCGGCAAAAGGCGATCATCCGCCAGGGCATCCACAAGGAGCTGGCCAAGCGCGTGGTCAAGGAGATCAAGGACGGGAAGTTCAAGGTCCAGGTCTCCATCCAGGGCGACGAGCTCCGGGTCACGGGCAAGAAGCGCGACGACCTGCAGGCGGTGATCGAGCACACCAAAGGGCTTTCGATCGAGCAGCCCCTGCAATTCGTGAACTTCCGCGACTAAGCCACGATGTTTTCACACGATGTTTTCAAGAGGACATAAGGTGCGAGGGTCGGCGGCCATTGCGATTGCGCTCACGGCCGTGGGGCTTAGCCTTGCGGCTTGTGGCGGCGGCGGCGGATCCACGGGCAGCGCAAGCGTTGCCGCCGACGCCCCGGTCGGCGCGGTGCCGGCCTACAATACGAGCCGCATGTCGGTTGCGACGGCCAAGCCCGTCGATGCCTATGTGATGCTTGGCGGCCGCGCCAAGACCTGTTGGTTCAACCCGAGCGCACCTCTCTTCCCCGATCATGTCTACCGTGCCGATGTGAGCCCCGACGGGCAGAAGGTGAAGATCACCATTCACGACAAGCGTAATCTCGGGCGCGCGGGCAAGCTCGCCTATACGATCGATTTCCACCAGCAAGGCGCCAGCACGATCGTCACCACCAAAAACCTGGCCATGACGCCGGAGCAGGCGGCCAAGATGCAGTTCGACATCAATCGCTGGAAGAGCGGTCAAACGAATTGCAGCAGCGAATGGCCCAAGGTGGTGGCCCAGCCCGCCGCGCAATAGCCGCCCCCTAGAAATGCCAATGGCCGGGACGAGCCCGGCCATGACGAAGATCTCAGATCAGAGGTGCGACTAGCTGCTGCGATAATCCTGGACGCGGGTGGCGCGCAGGCCCGGCAGGCCGTGCTTGTCGATGGAGCGCTGCCAACTCAGGAACTCGTCCACGGTCAGCGTATAACGCTCGCAGGCTTCCTCGAGGCTGATCAGACCGCCACGCACGGCGGCCACGACCTCGGCCTTACGGCGAATGACCCACCGCTTGGTGTCCTTCGGGGGGAGATCGGCCACGGTCAGCGGGCTGCCGTCCGGTCCAATCACATATCTGACACGCGGCCTGTAATGCTCAGTCATCGTACGCAACACTTCCAAACTCGATGAGCTTCAATCTAGGTGGAAGCTAGCAGAGGCCCATTTAAGAATTGCCTAAGCTGTCCGGTAAAAGAAGCTGCAAGGAAATAGCCAAAACTTGCTGAATTCGCTGAGACTTCCAGGCCTTTCCAAGTGCTTCTACTGGTCTTCCAGGGGCTCTGTCCTTGCGTCTCAGGCGTCCCCTGCCTATGTTCTGGGCCATCTGGAAGGGCTGAAATGAGCCCACGCGGGGCCGTCACAGACTGTCTATAATCAAGACCAAGGTCGGCAAGCCCTTCCGAGATCATCGAGCCACTGAAACTCCGCCGCATCATTGACCCGGAATGCTTAACAGTCTGCACCTAGAAGGGCGTCCAGCCGAGACGCGGGTCGTCGTCGCCATGTCGGGCGGCGTCGATTCTTCCGTGGTCGCGGCCCTGCTCAAGGCCCAGGGCTACGACGTGCTCGGCATCACGCTGCAGCTCTACGACCACGGCCAGGCGGTGGGCCGGAAGGGGACGTGCTGCGCGGGGACGGACATCCAGGACGCGCGCCGTGTGGCTGAAGCGCTCGGCATCCCCCATTACGTTCTCGATTACGAGGCGCGCTTCAAGCAGGCGGTGATGGGCGAATTCGCCGACAGCTATCTCAGCGGCGAGACGCCGGTGCCGTGCGTCGCCTGCAATCAAAAAATCAAGTTTCACGATTTGCTGGAGACGGCGGAGGGGCTCGGCGCCGCCGCGCTCGCCACCGGCCATTACGTCAAGAGCCTGCCCGGCCCGGCCGGCTGGGAGCTTCACCGCGCGGCGGACAAGGAGCGCGACCAGAGCTATTTCTTGTTCGCGACCACGCCGGCGCAGCTTTCCTTCTTGCGCTTTCCTTTGGGCGACTTGCCCAAGGACGAGACGCGCGCGCTTGCGCGAAGCTTCGGTCTCACGGTCGCGGAGAAGTCCGACAGCCAGGATATCTGCTTCGTGCCCACGGGCCGCTATACGCAAGTCATCGAGCGCTTGCGTCCCGGCGCCGCCGAGCCCGGCAATATCGTGCATGTGGATGGCCGCGTGCTCGGCCGCCACACCGGCATCATCAATTACACGATCGGCCAGCGGCGGGGCATCGGCGTGGCCGCTAGCGAGCCGCTCTACGTGGTGAAGCTCGACGCCGGCCGGTGCGAAGTGGTGGTCGGTCCGCGCGATTGTCTGCGCGCCCGGACGCTCACCTTGCGCGACGTCAACTGGCTCGGCGATGAGCCGTTCGAGACGGCCGCCGCGCTCGGCGTGGAGGTGCTGGCGCGGATCCGCTCGACAGGGCCCTTGCGCCCTGCGACGGTCAGCGTGGAGAATGGTACGGTGGTTGTGGATCTCGCCGAGGGCGAGGAGGGCGTGTCCCCGGGACAGGCTTGCGTATTTTATGCCGCGACAGGCGGCGGGGAGCGGCTTCTCGGCGGCGGATGGATCAAGTCCGCCGATGGAGCCTGGATGGCTAGGGACGATTTTGCGGCGCCTTTAGAGCCTAGGCCCGCGGAGGCATTCCTGGCCGGGTCGCGTTAAGCCCGCGGACGAACGCGCGGTCTTCAGCTTCGAGGAGGGTACAGCGTTGCCTTCGAAAGTTCCTGTGATGGATACGGACAGCGTGCGTCACGCCTATCGCCGCTGGGCGCCGGTCTATGACTACACCTTCGGCCAGGTGGCCGAGGCGGGCCGCAAGCACGCGGTGGAGATCATCAACAAGCGCAAGGGCCGCGTGCTCGAGGTCGGCGTCGGCACTGGGCTGTCGCTGCCCTGCTACGGCACGCACCTCACGGTGACCGGCATCGACCTGTCGCCGGAGATGCTGGACAAGGCGCGCGAGAAGGTCACCCGCAAGAAGCTCGCCTATGTGGACGGCCTCCACGAGATGGACGCGAGCGCGCTCGGGTTCGCCGATGAGAGCTTCGACACGGTGGTCGCCATGTATGTGCTGACGGTGGTGCCGGATCCGGACAAGGTCATGCGCGAGCTGGAGCGGGTCTGCGCGCCGGGCGGCGAGGTGATTTTGGTGAATCATTTCAGCCAGGAAGAGGGCGTGCGCGGCTTCATCGAGCGCAAGATGGCGGGCTTCGCCGATCTGCTCGGCTGGCACGCGGTGTTCGAGGTCGACCGGGTCCTGGTCTGCGACGATCTCCGTCTGGTCGACCGACGGGCGCTTCGGCCCTTCGGCCTCTTCACGATGCTCCGCTTCGTCAAGGAGCCGGGCTTCGGGTTGGCGCCGCAGGCGGCAAGGGAGATGATCGCCAAGGGCAGGCTGCCGGCGCGGGGCCGGATCGCCGAGCCGGTGCGCGTGCGCATCAAATGGTCGGTGGCGCGCGGCCTGGTCCACGCCAGGCGCTTGCTTGACAGTAATTACTGGCGGTCCCTATATCGCCGTCTTCAGAGCCAATTGGCCGATTAGCGCCGGGCCTGCCGCTCTTTACTATGAAGGCGGTATCTGACGGCGGCCTTCAGGCTTGGGGCGGAGTAGCTCAGCTGGTTAGAGCAGCGGAATCATAATCCGCGTGTCGGGGGTTCGAGTCCCTCCTCCGCTACCAACGAAACCCCACTACATAGTGTGGGATTGCGTGAGTCCCTCCTCCGCTACCAATTAAATCAGTGAGTTAGGCCCCAGCAGGGGCTTTTTTCATGTCGCGTGTGTTGCATGATTTTTCCTAGCGTTTTCAATGTTTGCCAAGCGGTAGCGGCAACTCCGTGCAACATGAACGCGACGAGACGCCGATTCGATAGGAAGGTCAGATCCTATGTGTCCGGATGGCTGGACAATGCTTTGCTCATTCCTTTTTCGATGGCAGACGCTCATCGGCTCCATACTCGCGTTGGCCGCGGGAGCTGGCGCCATATGGGTGATATGGAGGCAGACCAAAGCTCAAATTGAGGAGGCGACGGAACGGAGAGCACGGCTCGCCCGATCGTTTCGCGCGGTAATGCCAGATGATCTCAAACTAGTTCTCGACTACACGCGCCGCAGTGCGGCGGTTCAGGCTTTCATTCTCGGCTTCATCGGAGCGGAGGAGGAGGGAAACGTTCATGGGCAGCGAGATAAGCAGACGTGTCCAACGCTTCCGGAACGAACGCTCGATAACTTCCGGCGACTGATCGAGAATCTAGATCACGAAAACGGCAATCGTCTCGCCGATATGATCGGATGCTATCAGGTCCAGAATTCGCGGCTTGCGGGCCTTGTCGACGATTTCAATAACCCCAGCCGGTTGGGGCGCACAAATCTCGTTCCCAAAGACTGGACCGTCTCCACGCTCGAAACGACGGTTGAATTGTACTTGCGTGCAAACGGCGTGCTGCGCTTCGCGCGCCGCCAGTCCGACGAAATTCCGCCGCCCGACTTTGGAGATCAGTCCTTTAGTCAGGCATTCGTTGCGCTTGAGATTGACCGGGTGCTGTCGAGCGAAACTCAGATTCGCATAGCTCGACGGTCGCGGGACCATGCTGCTGCAGAAGAAAGGCTCTCAGGCGCATAGGGAGTGCGAAACATGGGTTGGCGAGTAATTCCGACCGGTTATGAACTTTCTGTCCAACTCGGAAACGCAGGTGAGCACTTGGTGATGGCCCACTTGCTTGAGCGAGGGTTCCAAGCCTTTTGGGCAGACAGAGGCAACCCGGCCTTTGACATTGCGGTCGTCGATGGGAGCCGTCACTCCTTGCTTCGAGTGAAGGCTACGCGCGCGCCCAGCGTCGTGTGGTCGAGGAGGAAATCTGGAGCAACCTTCTTAGACTTGCGCCCCGAAGGCGACTTTTGTTGCGTCGTAGATTTCCGCGGTGGAGTCTCAGACGCGAGTATCTACGTGGTGCCAACGCCGGTCGTTCAGTCCGCGATAGATGAAGCTCGACGTGACTGGTTGTCAAAACCGAGGCGGGATGGACAAGCACGGAAGGACTCAACCGGGCAACGACTTCATCTCAATAACCGAACGGATCGTCATGCCTACGAAGGTTTTGCTGAGAAGTGGAAGCGGTACCTAGGCAACTGGGATCAGCTACGAACGTACGGACGAACCGCGGCGCATTGCACCGATATTCTCAACTTGGCACCCGCTTGCCGGGCTTCTAGTCTTGTTCTCGCGTCCCGGGGGAGCGGAATGGGCCAGCCACTGCGCAGTATCACCATCGTCGGCGGCGGCACGGCGGGCTGGCTTGCCGCCAGCTTTCTCAATCGCTTCTGCAAGTCGAAAGATCCGAAGCACCCCCTCGAGATCACGCTGATCGAGTCGCCGTCGATCCCGATCGTCGGCGTCGGCGAGGCGAGCCTGCCCGGCATGGTCGTGCTGTTGAACCAGCTCGGCGTGTCGGAGGCCGAGTTCTTCAAGCTCACGGATGCGACCTTCAAGGTCGCGGCGCATTTCATCAACTGGAACCATGACGACAAGGGCAAGCCGGTCGAGTTCCTCAATATCCTGAACGCGCCTGGCGCGATCGACGGCCGCGCGCTCGCCGACTATTTCATCACCTTCGATCCCGCCCGCGCCGCATCGGACGCCGGGCTCGCCTATGTGCGCGCGTTCTCGCCGGTGGCGGAGATCGTGCGCGGCAATCTCGCGCCGCGCCGGCCCGGCGAGCCGGAGTTCAGCGGCGAGGTCGGCTACACCTATCATTTCGACGCCACGAAGCTTGCCGGCTTCCTGAAGGACATCGCGACCGGCCGCGGCGTGAAGCACGTCCTGGACGATGTGGACAAGGTCAATCTCGACGAGCGCGGCTTCGTCAAATCTCTCAGCCTGCGAGAGCGGGGCGAGCATGACGTCGATCTCGTCATCGACTGCACGGGGTTTCGCGGCTCGATCCTGCAGCAGGCTTTGGGCGAGCCGTTCGAGCCGTATGGCGACTATCTCTTGAACGACCGCGCCGCCGTCGTGCAGATCCCGCACAAGGATCCGCGCATCATCGCGCCGACCACGCGGGCGACGGGCTTCTCCGCCGGCTGGAATTTCAACATCCCGCTGACGACACGCGTCGGCACCGGCTACATCTTCTCCAGCAAGTTCCTCTCCGACGACGCGGCGATGGAGGAGCTGCTCGCGTTCTACGGCGACCAGGCCAAGGGCTGCGAGCCGCGCATCATCCCCATAAGGACGGGCCGTGTGCGCAGAGCCTGGGTCAAGAACTGCGTCGCGCTCGGTCTGTCCGGCGGCTTCATCGAGCCGCTCGAGGCGACCGCGATCTTCATGACCGATCTCGGCGTGCGCTGGCTCCAGCATTATCTGCCGACGCAGGATTTCGAGCCCGAGCTCGCCGATGCCTATAACCGCCAAGTGGCTCGCGTGTACGACGAGGTGCGCGACTTCATTCAGGCGCATTACCACCTGAACAATCGCCAGGATTCGGAATATTGGAAAGCGGCGCGGGACGGCATGACGCTCTCCGACCGCCTCAAGGAAAATCTCAAAGTGTGGCGGCACACGACGCCTGAAGGCTTGGACCTCGGGAGCACCTATCTCTTCAGCAGTCCGGTCTACACGCTGCTCCTGATCGCCAAGGGCTTCTACAAAGACCTCCGGCTGGCCAAAGCGCCTTTCCTGAGCCGCACGGCGTATGAGCGGTTCCGCACGGGCGAGCGCAAGGCGCGGCCCGGGCAAATTGCGGGCCTGATCAGCCATGCGGAATTTCTCAAAACAGGCGGCAAAGCGCCGGCAGGGCCGTTGGCGGCTCCCGCCGTTGCTCCGGCCTTCACGCCGGGCGGCATGAAGATCAAGCTGCCCCTTCAGGCGGCACCGCGATCCGCGCGGCGGAAGCCGAAACACCGCTGATCGCACCGCGCGTGGGCTTGGATGCGGGAGGCTTGAGTTCTAGAGCCCGCGCTCGATCTCTTGCATCAGACGGTAGCGCAGGGCCCCCGTATTGCCCTTGAGGGCGATCACGAAGCGCACGCGTCCGTGCTTGGCGGTGTCGACATAGCCCGCCAGGGTGCGCACGCCGCTCATCGTGCCGGTCTTGTAATTGGAGCCGCGGCTGCGCTTGAGCAACTCCGCATAAGGCACGAAGAGATTGAGCACCTTGGTCAGTCCGCGGGCGGTAAAGTGGTTGCCGCGGCTGATGCCCGAGCCTTCTTCGAGATAGATGTCCTTGGAGAGGCCGTGCTTGGCGAGCATCTCGTTTGCGACCTGGAGCGACTTCTCGAGGCTGACGGGCCCGCCCAGGCGCTCCGCGCCGATCTCCAAGAACACTTGATTGGCGATGTAGTTGTTCGAGCCGATCAGCAATTGGTGAATGATCTCGGCGAGGTAGCGCGACTGATTGTGCACGTAGACGGGCTTCAGGCCTTCCGGCACGGGTCCGACCGTGATCTCGCCTTCGACCTTGCCGCCGGCCTGATCGATGAACGCGGCGATCAGCTCGCCGGCATATTTCAGGCTCACCTCCGGGTCCTGGGTGAGGCTGATGCGGCTGCGGCCCTTGGGGCCTCGGGCCCTGAACTGGCTGATCGCCAGCGGGGTGATCGGGGTCTGCTTCTCGGCTGTGCGGACGCTATTGCCGCTGCGCACCGCGTGGATCGTGTTGAAGTTCACCGCAAGCGCAGAGTTCAGCGCGTCGTAGGCCTCGTTGGTGTCCTCGATACCCGGAATGCGGAGATCTGAAGGGTAGTAGCTCGAGTCGAGCACGATGCCGGTGATGGGCTCCTTGCCGATCGCGGCGACCAGTTGGGGCGCGAGCAGCGCCAGCTCCTCGGAGATCAAAAAGGGATCGCCGCCCCCCTGAACGTAAAGCACCCGATCGTCATCCAGGTAGAAGCGGGTCTTGAAGCGGTAGTCGGCGCCCAGCACCTCCATCGCCAGCCAGGCCGTCACGACCTTGGCGACGGACGCCGGGACGAAGGGCTCGTCGGCGTTCTGGGCGATCAGCTCGTTGCCGTCGTCGTCCATGACGAACACCAGCCCCGACGGCGCCAGCGCGGCGACCCGCTCCTTGGCGCCGGCCAGCGCTTGCGTGGTCGAGAGCGCATGGGCCGGCAGCACGAGCAGCGCAAGGATGAGCAGGCGGGACCACATATCGACACCATACTTACCGAATTGGGCCTGGAACGGGCAATCAGCTTCGCCCGTTAGGTAAGGGAAAGCCGGCCTGTTTGCGCTGCCGCACTAGGGGCAAATTGCCGTGTTAGCCGGTTCGCTAAGCCAATTTCGGATCGATCGACCGATCCGCTCAGGAGGATGATGAGATGCGCTATTCCGTTTCGATTGCCGCCGCCGCGGCCATTGTCGCCATGTCGTTCGCGGCTCATGCCGCAGACGTGAAGCCTGTCGAGGGCGCCGTGAAGGGCACGGCGACCACGGGCAAGGGCGTCGTCAAAGGCGCCGGTGAGGTCGGAAGCGGCGCCGTGGGCGGCACCGTGGAGGCCGGCAAGGGCGTCGCCAGGGGCGCTGGCGAGGTCGGCGGCGGCGTCGTCGAGGGCGCCAAGGATATCGGCGAGGGCGTGAGCGAGGGCCCCGTCGGTGCGGTCAAAGGTGTCGGCAAAGGCACGGTCGCGGTCGGCAAGGGTGTTGTTGGCGGCACGGTCGAAACCGGCAAAGGCGTGGTCAAGGGTGCCGGCACGGTCGGCAAGGGCGTGGTCAAAGGCGGCGGCACGGTGCTGAAGGAAACCGGCAAGGGCGTCGGCTGCGTCGTGACCCTCGGCAACAAGTGCTGATCGTTGGGCGCACCGGCCGGGAACGAAGGCACCCGCTCATCGCGATCTTCAAACTTTTGCCAGGTTTGTCTGCTTCTTTGTCACAAACAAGGAAGCCACTGATCTCATGATTCGATTCGCCACTCAGACTGCTCTGGCGGGCCTCATCGCTCTTTCGGCGGCCGGCTGCGCCGTCGAGGTGCCCATGAAGGCCTTTCGCATGGCGCCGCCCGACGCGACCCTCAAGGACGACACGCGCCCGCGCGCGGACGTGAAGCACCTCTCCGTCCGCTAGCTCCTTGGGATTGGGCCTCTGGCCCCCTCCGATGCGCCTCAGCGCTCGATCTTGCTGATCTTGGAGCCTTCCAGGGTCAGATTATACATCAGCCCCTTCTGGTCGAGGATGAAGCCGATCACGGGCTCGGTGACCTTATCGGTATCGATGGAGCCGCCAATACCTACGGTGATGATCGCGACGGAGCCGTCCACGCCGACTTTCCAGCCTGCCCGGCGATAGAAGGCGTCGAGCGCGCTCTGGGTCATGAACATGATGATGACCGCCCGCTCCTGGGCGCCGAGTTGGAAGCCGAACGAGGCCGATATCATGTTGTAGTAGCCGGCCGGGCGCTGATCGACGATCAGCAGGCCCTCGCCGTATTCGCCACCGAGGCCGAAACCCGCCTTGATCACCGAGGGGAACACGAGGATCCCGACCGCCTTGTTGGCGAGTTCGCGGGCGCCGCCGATCTGGCGTACGAAGCTATGCAGCGTGTCGTTGGCGTCGCGCTCGATCTCGGCCCCGGAGGCGGCTCGCGCCGCGGGCGCTTCTCCAAAGGCCGCGGCCACGGCAAGGGCGGCGACAAAGAAATTGGCGATCATGATTTTCATGGCGCAGGCGTCCTCCCATCGCGGGCGACCCTAGGCGCGCTTTGTGGCGGCGGCGGGGCTTTAGTTCCGCGGGAGCGGCCAAGCGGCGCGGGACTAGCGGGCGATTCCGGTCAGAAAAATGAAGCCCGAATAGCCGCTGCGGATCTCGCGTTCGACGATCCCGATCAACTCGGCTTGGACGCCATCGGCGTGCGCGGAGAAGGCGGTCTCGATGGTGTCCGGGGACAGGCTCAACACGGGAAACGGCCGGTCCGCCACCACGTAGCCTGCCGAGCGCACCAGGAAGGCGGCGATCAGCGCACCGCCGGGCTTCACGCATCGGGCGAAAGCCGCACAAGCCGCCTCGAATTCGTCGTGACGCTCGGTGATCGACTCGGCGCAGAAGAACATCGTGGCGGCGTCCCAGGTCCGTTCCGGCAGCGCGAAGACCGAGCCTTGATGGATCTTCGCTTTGGCGCGCAGGTCCGGCATCGGGTTCGCGGGCAACGCGGCATCGCCGTAAGCGTCGCGAGTCACCGACCAGAAATGCTGCCATTGCGGTCGCATCGTATCGCTTGCGATCTCGGACTCGAGCCAGGCGACATTGCTTTCGGCGTATTCCCACGCGGTGAGCCGCGCGGCGCGGGGCAGGGTGCAGAAAAGCGGAATGAGGTTGGGGCCGGTGCCGACGTCGACGATATCGAGCGCCGTCTCCAGAGGCGGAGCGCGCTTGATTGCCTCCACGGCGCAGCGGATGACGCGGTCGTCGTCCGGATGCGGCTCGCCGTAATAATGCTGAAAATAGGCTTCGGCATCGAACGAAGCCCACTGATAGTCGGCGTTGCCGGTGGGGCCGTCTTGGCTTGGTTTCTTGGGCGACACGGATGCGGACCCTGGAGCGTTTCGTTTCGTCGATGGCGCGGTTGCTTGCCGGAAAGTCCAGCCTCGCGCTGTGCCAGGGTGTTAGCCAGCCAGACCGTCGCCGGCAATGGGTTGCTGCAGCGATCCGGGTTCTTGGTCCGGATTGCGCGGCTCATAGGTCTCGAGAAACTTGACCATCTCGTCGACGGGCAACGGCCGCGCGAAGTAGAAGCCTTGCAACTCGGTGCATCCGAACCGGGTCATCATCGAGGCTTCGTAGGGCGTCTCGATGCCTTCGGCCACGATGTCCATGCCCAGCCCCCGGCCCAGCGTGACCACCGATTTGATGATGGTCTTGGTGGTATCGACCCTCGAAATGCTGCTGATGAAGGAGCGGTCGATCTTGATCTTGTCGAACTGGAAATTGCAGAGATAGGACAAGCTCGAATACCCCGTGCCGAAATCGTCGAGCGCGGTTCTAAAGCCCATGTCCCGGATGGCGTCGAGAACCGTGTTCACGCGGTCGGTGGCTTCCAGGAGCACGCCTTCGGTAATTTCGAGCACGAACCGGCCGGGATCGACGGCATGCTTCACGATGAGCCGCCGGAGCATCGATTCAAGGTCCACATGCCGGAATTGGACGGGCGAGAGATTCACGGCGATTTCCAGCTCGGGCCAAAGCTTGGCGTCGGTCATGGCGCGTTCGAGAACCCATTCGCCGATTGCCGGCAGCAGACCTGCGTTCTCGGCGACGGGGATGAATTCCGCAGGCGGCATGCTGCCGTACAGAGGATGGTGCCAGCGTAGCAGAGCCTCGACGCCGACGACTTTTCCGGTGCTGCAAGAGATGACCGGCTGATAATGGAGGTCGAACTCTTGATGCTCCATTGCCGCGCGAAGATCGAGCTCGATGGAGCGGCGGTGTTCGACTTCCTCGGCCATCTTCGTGCTGAAATACACTGCACGGTCGCGGCCCTGATTCTTGGCCTCGTAAAGCGCGATGTCGGCATGACGCATCAGTTCGTCCGCCGTTGAGCCGTTTTCCGGCGCGACGGCAAGCCCGATGGAGGCCGTCACGTTGATGGTCTGGCCCTTGACCGCAAACGGCGCCTCGAAGGCCTGCGTGATACGCCCGATGAGACTTTCACCCGCCTCGAGTCCCGCGGGCGCGCATAGCAGCACGAACTCGTCGCCACCGAACCGTGCCAGGAAGTCGTTGGGCCTGAGCCGTGTTGCCAGCCGGTGGGCGACCAATTTGATGAGCTCGTCGCCGGCCTCGTGGCCGAGCGTGTCGTTGACGTCCTTGAAGCGATCGATGTCGACATAGGCCGCAAGGGCCCGCTGGCCGTTGCGCCGGGCGATGTAGCTGTTGAGGAACTTTTCGATCCGCTCGATCATGTGAACGCGGTTCGGCAAGCCGGACAATGCGTCGTGCTTGGCTTCGTGACGGGCTTCGAATTCGCGCTGGGCGAGCGCCTCGGAAGCCCGCCTCAGCCGTCGAAACATCACCCTGGAGAGAAACCCGGTGAGAAGGACGCCCAACGCGACAAGGGGCAGAATGGTGGTCAAGAGGACTTGACCCGGCTGCCGCGAGGTCCAGCTCAAATAGCCCGCTTGAACACTGTCATCGGTGATGAACGGCTCGGAAACGACGGCGCTACCCGCACTCGGCGTCGCCAGAAGTGTCAGATCGGGAAGAAGCAGTGAGCGGCCAATTTGGGAGACGAATTCCTCGTCGATATAGGTGATGCTCAAGAGAAGGTTGGGCGTCCCCTGAAGAAGGCTCATGTCGATGTTCGGGACGATCGTCATGCCGGCAACGACCGCCGGCCGTCCGTCTACAGAGACGATATGCCCGGCCCATCGCGCGACCTGCACGCCCATGAGCACGTCGTAGCGGTTCTTCGTCTCGTAGAACATGTCCGGCCGGGCCCTGAGGCGAGAAGTGTCGCCCGTCCTGATCTCTTCGATGAGCGGCTCGAGTGCGGTATGGCGAGCCTCAAAGGCAGAGGGTTGTCGACGTTCCGCCTCTGCCCACGCGTAGAGCGGCTGGTCCTTGGCGTTGAGGATGTAGACCTCGTCTTGACCGTACGTCTCGGTAAGAAAGACGCCGAAATTAGCGTCGGTGAATTCGAGGTCGATCGCGTCGTCGGTGATCTTGACGACGGGGTCGTCCCACCAGGCGATGCTCTTCTGCTCGTTCAAGACGCGCAGGATGCTCTCGTTGAAGGCGTTGTCGAGAAGGGTGCGTTCCCTGTCGACCGCGGTTTGGTTCGCCGACCAGCCGGCATAGGCGATGATCGCTAGGAGCAGCAGGCCGAAGAAGGCGATGGCCACCGAAATCAGGGTGGTCAACCGCCGAAGGTCGCCGTGCAGAATTTGATCTCGCTCGGAAAGGGACAATTTGAGAATCCGCGTCAACTCAGGTCTGGATCGGTAAATAGCTGCGAAACCTCAAATTTTGGTTGCCGCGCAGCACCTGCCCTTGCGTGTTCCTCGTCGATGGTTGCCGCTGAGCCGGTTGAGACCGCGCGTTGGCCACGGCAATCGTCGCAATCGTCAGGCTACGGAACAATCAAATACCGTAGACTGATTAACGAATTGCGGAACGCCCGTTTACCCATTATTAACGATAAACGCTGGGAGGGTCGGTCCCGTCCGCCAGACGGAGCCGGCTGGATACGCGACTCGATTTGTCAGGATTTCGAGCAAAATGGCGGCAAAACTCGCCATACGATCCCGGGCCGAAAGCCCAGAGCTGAGAAAGGCGGCGCTTGCGATCGAGCAGGCCGCCTGGGAAGAGCTTGGCTATCTCAATTACACAAGGGCTCATTATGAGCATTACCAGGATCTCCTAGACGCCTATCCTGAGTATCAGCTCTGCCTCGTGGACGAGGACGCCGGCTATCCGGTGGCCGTCGCCAACAGCGTACCGTTTGTTTGCTCCAGCCCCGACGACCTGCCTCCGGAAGGCTGGGACTGGCTGGTCGAAACCGCCGCCGGGCGACAAAATAAGCGGGCGAACATGCTTGGGGCGCTAGCCGTATCGGTGCCTGCCATCCATCGGTCAAAAGGGTACGCGCGGTTGATGATCCGCTCGCTCATCGGCTTGGCGGAGAGCAATGAATTCAACGGTGTCGTGGTCCCGGTGCGTCCAACCGGCAAAGTCAAGCACCCCTGGACGCCTATCGCCGAATACCTATCTTGGACCGACCCCAAGGGACGGCCCTACGATCCCTGGGTGCGCAGCCATCTCGCCTCGGGAGGCACGCTCGTGGGACCGTGCGAGCGGTCCATGGTTGTGCATGAGCCCATTGGATTTTGGGAAAACTGGTCCAAGAAGCGTTTCCAGCAAACCGGGCCTTATGCCTTGAAGGGCGCCATTGTCCCCGTGAAGATCGACGTCGACAAACAGACGGGCACCTATGAGGAGCCGAACGTCTGGGTGGCGTATTCCTAAAAGGCGGCGGCTTAAGCGACGTGGCTTTCCAGCGTGCCCTTGATGCGGCGCGGATGGGTGAAGACCTCGAAGCCGTCTTTCCGCGCGATCGCCACGAGCGTCATGCCGCAAGCGTCTGCCATGCGTACGGCGAGCGCGGTTGGCGCTGACACGGCGGCAATGATCGGCGCGCCGATGGCCGCGGATTTCTGCACCATCTCGACGGAAACCCGGCTCGTCAGCACGACGAGGCCTTGCTCGGCGGTGCTGCCGTCGCGGGCCAGCGCGCCGGCGAGCTTGTCGAGCGCATTATGGCGGCCGACATCCTCGCGCACCGCCACCAGGTCTCGCGCGGGGTCCCAGAAACCCGCGGCATGGACGGCACGGGTTTCGCGATTGAGCGCCTGCTGCGGAAACAGCGAGTTCACGGCCGTCATGATCTGGTCCGGCGTCAGCACCTGTCCGTCGCCGACTTCCGGGGGCGGGCGCATCGCTTCGATCAAGCTTTCCACCCCGCACAGGCCGCAGCCGGTAGGGCCCGCCATCTTGCGGCGGCGGCCCAGGAATTCCGCGGCGTCCTTTGCCTTGAGCCAGACCCGCAGCTCGATGCCGATCTCTTCCTCGACCACCTCGATGGTGTCGATGGCGTCCAGAGAAGACACCACGCCCTCAGTCAGGGCAAAGCCCACGGCAAAGTCCTCGAGGTCCTGGGGGCTCGCCATCATCACCGCGTAGGAAGCGGTGTTGAAGGTGAAGGCGATGGCCGTTTCCTCCGGGATCGCGCGCTCGCTCTCGGCGGTGCCGGTGGCACGCCAGCTCGAACGGGGAACGCGGACAACGGGTCGCGGCATGGCTGTCTCCGCTTCGAGGCGCGGCAATCGCTGCCGCAACCAAAAGAATCACCTTCTAAATAGGTCAAGCAGGCGCCCGCTGCCACCCGGATTCCCCGGTTGAAAACCAGCCAAAAGCAAGGGGAAGGAGGCGTGTACGGTATTCCTGAAACAGAAGGCGTATAATTTGAGACCTACCGTAATGTGCGTCGCCGGTCGAGTTGCTGCCCGCTCGCCGGCTCCTCAACAGCGGCGGCACAGGGAGGATTATCGAAAATGGCTGCAGCCTTGGCGCATAAAGATCAGTCGGACGTCTGGTGGGTGTTTCTGCTCGAAGGGATCGCGGCGATCATCTTCGGCATTTTGCTGATCACGAACCCAGCATCGACCTTGGTCGCCCTCGTTATTTTCCTCGGGTTCTATTGGCTCTTCGTCGGCGTGCTCGAATTGGTGCGCGTCTTCGTCGACAGCTCCGTGCCTTGGTACTGGTCGTTGCTGATCGGCGTTCTCGGCATCGTCGCCGGCATCATCGTGCTGAGGCATCCGCTGTTCGCGGCCATCGTGCTGCCGACGGCGATCGTGGTTTGGCTCGGCGTTCTCGGCCTGGTCATCGGCGTGTTCGCCATGATCGGCGGTTTCACCGGCGGCGGCGTGGGCTCCTTCATCTTCGGCCTCGTGAACTTCGTGATCGGCCTGATCCTGCTCGGCTCGCCCATGGTGGCGGCGCTCGCCGTTCCCCTGGTCTTCGGCATCTTGTTGCTCATCCAGGGCGTGGTCCTGATCATCTGGGCGTTCAAGGTCCGAAGGTAGAGTTTCAATGAGGGTCGCTTGGGCCGTAGGCTCGCGACCCTCACGGCTTGCCCCCCATGACGGCTACCGCTTCTCCTCAGACGCCTTGCAGCAGAGCATCCAGGTCGAGGGAGGAGCGATGCCCCAAGTCGCCGCTGTTCGTATTGAGGAACGCGGCCGCCGCCTCGCGGCCTTGGTCGCGCAGCATGCAGAGAAACGACCATTCCGCGTTGAGCTTCGACGAGTAGCCGAGCTTCAGCAGGAGCTCGCTCGAGATGCGATGAATGCGCATATGAGACCAGCGTGCGCCTTCGCTGTCCCCAGGATCTGAGGCCTGCCGGAGGAGCGCGATCATGCGGAGCTCCTTCAGGAGAACGCTATTGAAGGAAATCTCGTTGAGCCGGTTCAGGATGTTTCGCGCCGTGCGTGGCGTGCCCCTCCGTTCGATGGGGTTGATCTGGACGAGAATGGTGTCCGTCGAACGGCATTCGCGAATGAGGGGCGTGATTGTCGGATTGCCCGAGTATCCGCCGTCCCAATAGCTCTCTCCATCGATCTCGATTGCCTGGAACAGGGTAGGGAGGCAGGCGGAAGCAAGCAGTGCGTCCGGCGTGATGTCGTTGTTGCGGAAGACACGGCCGCGGCCGGTGTGCACGTTCGTGGCGGTCACGAACAGCTTTATCGGGCTGCGCGACAAATGTTCGAAATCGATGCATTGATCGAGAATTGCCCGCAGCGGGTTCTCGCCGTGCGGATTGAGCTCGTAAGGCGAGACCAGCCGCGACATCAGGTCCATGGCGATGAAGGCGGGCGAGTAGTCGAGCGTCCATTGGCCGAAAAGGATGTCGAGCGGCGACCGCTGAAACGGGCTCAGCCGCGCCGCGTCCGAGACCTTTCGCCAAAACGCCTCAAGCGCGGCGCGCGCGCCGGCCGGGCCCTCTCGCGAGAAACCGTCGGCAAGAACGGCGGCGTTCATCGCCCCGGCCGACGTGCCCGATATGCCCTCGATGGTCAGCCAAGGCTCTTCCAGGAGCCGGTCGAGCACGCCCCAAGTGAAGGCGCCGTGCGACCCTCCGCCTTGCAGAGCGAGATCGACAAGGAGCGGCTCGCGATCGGTCATTGCGTCATCCCGGCCGATGCTCGTCGGCGAAAGGTTCGCCTGCAACGGCGATGCGTTCGGGGCGCAACATCTCGAGGCGCCCCTCGGTGCCGGTCGTCAACGTATGAATATAGAAAGCGGTCGGTTTTTCGTTCGTTACCTCCATGACCGGGGAGGGAGCGGAGACGATCGGCAGGCCGGCGCACTCGCCGATCCAATCGATGTGCCGGTGGCCGTGCATCAGGATGGCCCGCCCCACGAGCGGCTTCATGCTTCGGATGAACCAGTTGCCGTTGATCAGAGCCGTGCCGATGCGCTCCGACAGCGCCTTGGCCGCCCAAGGATACTCTATCACATGGTGGTGGAGGGCGATGATCCATGAGGCCTTCGGATAGGCCTCGCGGGCAATCTCGATGCCGCGCACTTGCCCCGCTGAAACCATGCCGAGCGCGTTGGTGAAAGAGAAGTGCGTGTCAGCGTTTGAATTCAGGAGGACGATGCCGAGGCCGTTCTCCGTCTCCGGTGGGATGACCATGGGGAAAGACTTGGTCCAGAGCTCGGGAAGCGTCGTGGAGAAGCGCGGCCGGGCGACATCGGCGAAACGCTTGATGTCCTCCACATGGGGTTTCAGCAGCTCCTCTAAGGTCGCCCCCAAGCGGCCGGCCTCCAGATCGACGGTGCGGACGCGCGTTCCTTGAACGGTGTTCATCGCGGATAGCGAACGAAGCTGACGCAAGGGCCGGTCCGGGCTCGTGGGCAGATCCATGCGCGCCGGATTGGCACGGTCGATGATGTTGAGATCGTGATTTCCCGGCAGGATCAGCGTGCGCGCGGCAAGACCGGGATGCGCCATGAGGATCTCGAAAAATGCCGCCCACTCCGTGGAGATGCCGGCATCGGTCATGTCGCCGGTAATCAGGATAACGTCCAGCCTATCCTTGGCGTCGATGTCTTCGAGTTGCCCCAACAGTTTCTTGAGCCGGTCGTTTCCGCGCGGGCCCGAGCGGCCGCTCTCGATGCGAAAGCCATAACGCTCGCCGACCACATGAATGTCTGAGAGGTGCACGACGCGCCATTTACGTCCCGTGACCGCGCCTTCGTAGAAGGTCTTGAGGCTGCGAGGCTCGGCCATGGTCGCGTCGGCGAAGCCCCAGACGAGCGCGGCAATGGCGAAGTACGCGGTGATCAGGACAACGCTGTTGGCAAGGGTCACGGGAACGAGGTCCCTCCAGCTGCTCACCTCGGAGATGTGTCCGAAGAGATGGGCGCTCGGCCAGACGAGCCACAAGACGAGAACCGCGAGGCCCGAGACGACGACCCCGGCAACCGCAGCGGACGCGGCGCGTAGCCGCGCGCGGGTTCTCTCGGTCGCGGTCTTGGCAATGAACTTCTCGGCGAGGTGACGCAGGATCTCTCGAGCCGCGGCATAGCCGGGTTGCACCACGATGGAGTTCAGTGCCCAGAAATTCTTCTCGATCATGCGAAACAGCGTGCGCCAGCCATACCAGCCCACTGCCACGACGCCGACGAACAGAACCGCGGACCAAATGCCGATAAAGGCCGATGCGACCTTGTTCACGACCATGCCGAACCACGACGAGATGACGAGCGGTGCCAATCCGAGGAGGAGCCCCGGCACGACGAGCAGAAGGATCCACGCGACGATCAGCTTCGGCAGGCTGATCTCGACGAGCAGGCTTCCGGCGAGCGACAACATCGAGCGGCGTTTGGTGCTCGATGCGTCGTCCTCGATGTCTCCCGCGCGGGGATCGAGGATCGGTTCGAAGCCCACTTTGCCGGCCTGACGTTTGCGCGCCATCGATCGGGCTAGCTCTTGTCGGAGGGATCAGGTGTCGCGCCGCCTGACAGGAGCGTCGCGATCCAACGGCTTGAGGGATATTGGGCGCAGATCACGATCGCGGTGATCAGAATAGGTACGCCGATAAAGGCGCCGGGTATGCCCCACAGGAAGCCCCAGAAGAACACCGCGAACACCACGGCGAAGGGCGAGATGGACAGTGCCGCGCCGGCGACGAGAGGTTCGAGGTAATTGCCGATCAGGAATTGGATGATTCCCAGCCCGGCAAACACGAGGGCGATACCGAGCCACGTGTCCAATTGCACCATGGCGAATATGCCCGGCAGGAGCGTGGCGACGAAGGAGCCTATGAACGGGATGTAGTTGAGCGCAAAGGCCAGGAGGCCCCAAGCGGGCGCCGGCTCAACGCCGGCGAGGGAGGCGAAACCCCAAACGGCCAGCCCGGTAAGAATGCTGAGCTGCGTGCGCACGATCATGTATTTGCGGAACTTGACCGCAATCTCACGCGCGGCGTCGATGAGCTTGCCGCCTTGTTCTTGCTTGCCCAGCTGCGCCAATCTCTGGCGAAACTCTTCGGTCTCCAGAAGCGCGAGCATCAGGAAAACGAAAATCAGAATGCCGAACCCGGCGAGTCGATTGAGCTGCCGGGCCACTTCCTGAAACATGCGAATGAGCCACCCCACGTCGAAGGTGTCCGCCAGCGTGCCCACGACAAAAATGCCGTGCTCTTCGAGCCAATCGGTCTTTTGCACGTAGAGAGCCTGAAACCGCGCGATGTTGGTGATCAGCCAATCGGCGATGCTACTCAGCGCCCAGGCCACCACCGAGCCGAAGGCCAAGAACACCACGATCGTCGCCAAGAGCGTCAGGAACAGCGCCAATCCGCGTGGCATGCGCTCCTGAAGAGCCTTTTGCATCGGCCAAACGAGCGCCAGCACAAAGAGACCAAACGCTAAGGGCGCGAAGATCGCACTGGCCAGGTAGAGCGCGATGACCACGAGAATCGCAGTGCATACCGCGAGCAGGCTCAAAGTTAGACGGTCCGTCACCGGCATGGCGTTGACCAATCTGTTTGGGTCCCACGGACCGCCCGGAAGGGCTGGCAGCTTGGCCGATGGCGCTTGCCGACGCTAGGGATTTTTGCTCTTCCCCTGCGCTGGCGCTCGACCGAGGCCATGCGCTAAGGTCCCGCAATGAACAGGTTCACAGATTGCGCACGGCGCGGCGCGCTCGCATTGATCGTGCTTCTTGCCGGATCGATGACCGCGGTCGCCGCCGAAGAGTCCCCCACGCCATGCACCGAGGACGCCATGATTGTCTTCGATGCGTCAGGCTCCATGGCCGGTAGCCTGGCCGAAGGCATCGGCGCCAAGATCCGGCGCATCGACGAGGTGCGCAAAGCCCTCGCTCAGGCTTTGCCGCGCGTGGTCCATTATCGCCGCATCGGGCTCATCACCTACGGGCCGGGCTCCTACAAGCAATGCAACGTGGAGCTCAAACTGAAGCCTCAGCCCAATGCGGCGCAGCGCATCCTGCACGATGTGAGTGAATTGAATCCGTCGGGGAAGACGCCGTTGACGGCCGCCGTGGAGCAGGCGGCCGAGGTTCTCCATTATAAGACCGATCCCGGCGTCGTGGTTTTGCTCACGGACGGGGAGGAAACCTGCGACGGCGCACCTTGCGATCTCGGCAAGCGGCTGAAGGCGCAGGGCCTGCAGCTCACGGTTCACGTTATCGGTTTTCGCATGACGGCATTCTGGACCGGGGCTCAGAGCGCGCTCGATGTCAGATGCCTCGCCGAGGAGACCGGCGGCCTCTACATCACCGCGGAGAGCCAGGAGGAGCTGGTCGAGGCGTTCGAGAAGACGCTCGGCTGTCCCATGATGTCGAAATTGCCCCAGCCCTTGGCGAGCCTCACGCGCTAGCCGAGTCTTGACCTAGCCCCAAGGTCCGCGGCGGCGCTCCATCTGGAACGCGCGGTAGCGCGCGGGTTGAAACAGGCTCACGTCGCGCTTCTTGAAGAGCGGCACGAGCGCCATGCCGGCGACGAAGCCGCCCACATGGGCCCAGAAGGCCACCCCGGGCTCGCCCGACGTGGAAAAGGCAGCGCTCACAAGCTGAAGCACGAACCACAGGCCGAGCACGATCAGCGCCGGCAAGTGCATCATCGTGGCGAAGACGCCGAGAAAGATGATAGTGCGGACCGTGGCGCGAGGATGCAGCAGAAGATATGCGCCGAGCACGCCGGAGATGGCGCCGCTCGCGCCCACCATGGGGATGGTCGATCCCGGATTGACGAGGGCTTGGGCAAGCGCCGCGGCTACGCCGCACAGAAGATAGAACGCCAGATAGCGGACGTGCCCCATGGAATCCTCGACGTTGTCGCCGAAGATCCAGAGAAACAGCATATTGAAGCCGAGATGCATCCAGCCGCCATGCATGAACATGGAGGTGAAGACCGTCGCCCAGGCCGGGATTTCGGCGAGCGCCGGGTCGAGGGTGGCGGTGCCGAACAGCCGGGCCGGGATCATGCCGAACTGATAGACGGCGATCTCGCCGCCGGTCTGACCGAGCGAGAATTGCCAGAAGAAAACCAGCACGCACACGGCGATGATCGACCAGGTGACCGTCGGCGTGTCGATGCGCGGGTTGTCGTCGGCAATGGGAAACATGCGCCCTCGCGAGGTCCGGCTTTCGCCGGACTTTAATAGAGCAGGTGCGGCTTGCGGATTTCCGCGAACGCCCCGATCCCGCTGCGCCAACTCGCGGCAATATCCTCGATAGGGACTTGCTGCTCGATCTGCTCTCTTAACTGCGTGGAGCCGGCGAGAATGTCGATCGGCATCTTGTCGTGCTCGTACTCATAAGGCGGCTCGCGCCACTTGAATTGGTCTGGCCCGAGACCGTAGCACGCGTGCATCACGGCGACGCCCGCTTTGACAGGCTCGAAGTCCCAGCGCGAGGTCACGTGGATTTGGCACCCCTGGCACGGCTCGTTCGCGTGCTTCTGAAACGTGGGTTCGAAACCCGCCTCGCGAAAGTGAACGCCGCTGAGCCCCAATCGGTTCAGCTGTGCGACGAGGGCCGCGCCGTCGAGCCAGGGTGCGCCGATCAGCTCGAAAGGCCGCGTGGTGCCGCGGCCCTCCGAGACCATGGTGCCCTCGAACAGCACCGTGCCGGGATAGACGATGGCCGTGTCCAGCGTCGGCATGTTGGGCGACGGCATGATCCAGGGAATTTCGGTGCCGTCGGCATAGAGCTCCCGCGACCAGCCTTCCATGGGGACGATCTCGAGCGGCGCGCCGATTGCGAAATGTTCGTTGAAGAGCTTTGCCAGCTCGGCCACGGTCATGCCGTGACGCATGGGGATGGGGAACTGCCCCACGAAGGACTCGAAGCCCGGCTCCAGCATCGGACCCTCGACTTGCAGCCCGCCGATCGGGTTCGGGCGGTCGCAAACGATGACCGGGGTGCCGGTCTTCGCCGCCGCGCGCAGGCAATTCGCCATGGTGTAGATAAACGTGTAGATGCGCGCGCCCACGTCCTGGAGGTCGATGACCAGCACGTCGATAAGGTCGAGCATCTCCTTGGTCGGCTCGCGGGTCTCGCTATAGAGCGAGAAGATCGGCACGCCGCGCTTCGGATCGTCCGCGTGCGGCGTCTCGATCATGTTGTCCTGGAGATCGGAGCGGAAGCCGTGCTGGGGCCCGAAGATCGCCGCAAGCGTGAATCGCTCCGCTTCGGCGAGCCGGTCGACGATATGGCGGAACGCGTGATCGACGGAGGCTGGATTGGCGAGAATGCCCACCTTCAGGCCGTCGAGCCGCCCGGAGGCGATCAGCCGTTCTGAGCCGAGCAGCATGGGCTTACCTTGCGTGCATGGAGGGGAGGCGAGGTCCCTCCTTCGACGGCGGTTGCGGCATTCGGTCCCTCCTTCGGCCAAGCGTGGCAAGGGCTTACCTGGAGTCGCGGGCGGTTTCACGCCCCAATTTCCGCCTGCGACGCACCTTCGCGGCTTGAGGGCTGGCGGAGGCGAAGATTTTGCGACAAAAAAGCCCGGCAAGAGACGTTCAACGGGAAGGCCAATGGCAGAGCAAATTCGCACAGCCGTCGTGGGAGCGGGCTATTTCGGGCGCTTCCACGCCAATCACTATTCCAAGAATCCGGACGCGAAGCTCGTCGCCGTGGTCGATGCGGACGCAGGCAGGGCCAAAGCCGTCGCCGATGAGTTCGGCGCCGAAGCCGTGACCGATCACCGCCAGATCCTGGATCGCGTGGATGCGGTGAGCATCGCCGTGCCCACGCCGCTGCATTTCGAGGTGGCGCGCGAGCTCATCGCGGCCGGGCTGCACGTGCTCATCGAGAAGCCCATCACCGACACCGTGGAGAGCGCCAAGGCGATTACGGCTTTGGCCGAGGAGCGAGGGACCGTGCTCCAGGTGGGCCATATCGAGCGCTATTCCGCCGCCTACCGCGTCATCTCCGAGAAGATCGACAGGCCGCTTTACCTCGAGGGCTATCGCATCGCCCCGTGGAAGACCCGGGGCGTGGAGGTCGACGTCATCCTCGACCTGATGATCCACGACATCGACATGATCATCGGGCTCGTCGGCGCGCCGGTCACCAAGGTGGACGCCGTGGGCACGGGCGTCATGGGGCGCAAGATCGACATCGCCAATGCGCGGATCAACTTCGAATCCGGCTGTGTCGCCAATGTTACGGCAAGCCGCGTGAGCTACAAGACGGAGCGCCGGCTTCGTGTCTTCGCCCAGAGCAACTATCTCAACTGCGATCTCGGCGAGCGAAAGATTTTCGGCTACGGCCTGCGCGGCGATCCGATGACGCAGGGTCTCGCGGCGATCACCACCGAGACCATCGACATCCCGCAAGAGGACAGTCTCGCCAACGAGATCGCGTCGTTCCTCGACTGCATCAAGACCGGCAAGAAGCCGTTCGTCGACGGTCATGCAGGTTCGGAAGCGCTGCGCGTCGCGGGGCTGATCAACGAGAGCATCGACGCCCAACTGCAGAAGGTTCAGAGCTGGCTGAAGCCCGGCGATATCCTCGCCGCCGCGGCCAAAGGCTAGGCGCCTCAGCCTGCCGAGCGGGCACGCACGAGATCGAGCACGACCTCTGCAGCGCGGGTACTCGGCGCCGGCGTCGCCTTGCCGAGAATTTCGATGACTTGGCGGAAGCCCTCACGCTGCGCTTCGCGCTTCTCGTCCGAGCTGAACAGCGTTTCCATCTCGCGCGCCAGCGTCTCGGGCGTGCAGTCGTCTTGGATGAGCTCGGGTATGAAGCCGTGGCCGACGAGCAGGTTCGCCAGCGAGGCGTGCTCCACGTTGATGCCGATGCGGCGAACGATGAACGCCGTTACGGGATTGACCCGGTAGGAAACGACCATCGGGACTTCGGCGAGTGCGAGCTCCAGCGTCACCGTGCCCGACTTGGTCATGGCGGCATCGCAGGCCGCGAAGGCATCGAAGCGCTCTTCCGCATTGGTCACGTGAACGACGGGGAAGGGCCAGTCCGCGGTCAAGGCCTCGACCTCTTGGGCCACCGCCGAGGCCACCGGAATGACGATGTGGAGATTGGGGTAGCGTTCCTTCAAGATCGACAGCGCGCCGGAGAACACCGGCAGCATGCGCCGCACCTCGCCGACGCGGCTCCCCGGCACGACGCAAAGCACCGGAGCTTTTGCGGGCAGCCCATGACGTTCGCGGAACGCTTTGCCCTCGCCGCGTCCTGCGCCCGCTTCGATGGCCGAGTGGCCGACATAGGTGCAAGGCACGCCGTAATTGGCGAAGAAGGGAACCTCGAAGGGCAGAAGCGCCATGACATGGTCGACACGCTTGGCGAGCTTCTTGGCGCGGCCCGGGCGCCAGGCCCAGAGCTGAGGCGCCACGTAATGCACCAGGGGAATCCCCGTGCCGCGCAGATTGTGCGCCAGCCTCAGGCAGAAGCTCGGCGCGTCCACGGTCACGACGACATCGGGCTTGAGCTCGCGCACGGCGGCCGTCGTTTGCCTCAGCCGCTTGATGATGCGGGGGATGTGGGGGACGACCTCGGCCACGCCCATCAGAGAGAGCTCTTGCATGGGAAACAGGCTTTCGAGGCCTTGTGCCTCGCTTTGCGGCCCGCCGACGCCGGCAAAGCGCGCGCGGCCGCCTGTCTGCTCCTTCAGCGCGCCAATCAGCTTGCCGGCCAGATTGTCGCCGGAGGCCTCGCCGGCGACGATGAAGATCAGCGGCTCTTGCCGGCTCATCAAAACTCCTTCTAGCCCCGTCTTTTCGCGGGGCTTTGCTCAAGCGATACCCTTGAGCCAGGACTTAGGCCAAGGGGCGTGTCGTGTGCCAGGAAAATTCGCCCTAGCCGATCCTGAACCGGAATTTGGCGCGGAACGTGTCGCCGGGCGGGACGAGACGCAAGCCCTTTCCGCTCATGAGCGCATTGGCGGGCGCGGTCATCGGCTCGAAGGCGAGATAGTCCTTGCCGTGGGGCGCGTAGACCTGCGTGTAGGGATAGCCGTCGAGCAGGTCCACGGAGATGCGGTGGCTGCCCGTCGCCACCGACAGCGTTGCGCTTTCTCCGAGAAGCGCGAAGCCGTCATCGAAATCCTTCTCGCCGAGCGGCGCGTCGAGGCCGCCAAAGGGTTCCGCCACACCGGTGGGGATCTTGCGGTCGTCGAGCGCCAGATGGCGCATGGGCGGCATGTGAACGCGCCATTCCTGGCGGGGCACGCCGGGCAATCCGATATAAGGATGAAAGCCGAAGCTCACCGGCACCGCAATGTCGCTGGTGGCTGTGAGCTCGGTCTCGATCGTGAGGCTCGCGGGCGCCACGGTCGCCGTCATGGTCAGCCGGCAGGGATAGGGAAAGACCACGAGGCATTTGGGGTGCGACCAGTCGAAGCTGGCGGTCAGCGTGTCCGCGGTCGCGTCCTGAAGGCTCCAGGCCAGATGCGGCCACATCATGCCGTGCATGGGCAGCCCGCTGTCGTCGTAGCGCAGAACGGGCGAGTGCGGGCTCAAGGTCACGCCGCGCCCCGCGACCTCATACTGGAAGCCCGCCAAGCGGTTGGCCCAAGGAAAAAGAAAGGGGATGCCCGCCGTCCTGTTTTTCTCCGCAAAGATCTTCAGCTCTTCGTTGCGCCGCAGATATTCGATGCCCTGATAACGCAGCGAGATGCCGAGCATGCCGTGGCCCGGCAGGAACACAGCCTGGGTCTCGCCGGCGGTGATGCGTGTCGCCGTGGGATCGTCAAGCGTGTTGGGAACAGCGGTCATAGGATGGCCTTACCGTAGAGGTCGGTGCGGCGGTCGCGGAAGAAGCCCCAGTCGGCGCGATAGGCGGCCAATTCATCGAGATCGAAATGCGCGACGATGACGCCTTCGGTGTCTTCACCGAGCTCGGCTGTGATCTCGCCGGTCTGGTCGGCGATGAACGAGTGCCCATAATACTTCTGCTTCACGCCGTCATTGTCTTCGAGGCCGATGCGGTTCGCCGCGACAACCGGCACGGCGTTGGCCACGGCATGCCCCTGCATCACGCGCTGCCAGCGCGCATGGGTGTCGAGGCCTTCGTCGTAAGGTTCGGAGCCGATGGCGCTCGGGTAGAGCAGCACCTCGGCGCCTTCGAGCACCATGGCGCGGGCGGCCTCCGGATACCATTGATCCCAGCAAATGCCCGCGCCGATCACGCCGTATTTGGTCTTCCACGCTTTGAAGCCGGTGTCGCCGGGACGGAAATAGTATTTCTCCTGATAGCCGGGCCCGTCGGGGATGTGGCTCTTGCGGTAGACGCCCAGGATCTCGCCGTCGGCGTCGGCGATGGCCACGCTGTTGTAGTAGCGCGGGCCGTCCTTCTCGAAGAAGGAGACGGGGATGACCACGCCGAGCCTCTTGGCGAGCGTCTGGAGCGCGCGGACGCAAGGGTGATCGCCCACGCCATAGGCGGTCTCGAACCATTTCGGATCCTGGCGCGTGGGGAAGTAGATGCCCTGGAACAGCTCGGGTGGCAGGATCACTTGTGCGCCCTGCGCGGCAGCCTCGCACACAAGCGCCTCGACCTTGTCGAGGTTCGTCTTCATGTCGGGCCCGAAGGCCGCTTGAAGACAGGCGGCGGAAAGGCTGCGCGTCACAGGGAAGGCTCCTCGCGGGTGATGCAGTGGAACGCGCCGCCGCCGGCGATGCCGGCACCGAGAATCCCGAAGGCCGGAAGACCGATGACTTTGCGGTCGGGAAAGACGGCTTGCAACCCGGCGAGCGCGGCTTCTTCCGTCACGGTGCCATAGACGGGCACCACCACCACGCCGTTGGCGATGACGAAGTTCATGTGCGAGGCGGGTGCGATCTCGCCGTGCGCGTTCACGACCCGGCCCGGGCTCGGGATACGTACGACGTCAAGCGTGCGGCCCTTCGCGTCCACCGCGCCCTCGAGCCGCGTTGCGATGGCATCGAGCGTGTCCGCGTTGGGATCGTCGGCCCCGGCAGGAGATTGGCAGACGACTTTTCCCGGCGCCACGAAGCGCGCGATATTGTCGATATGGCCGTCGGTGTGATCGCCTTCGAGCCCTTCGTCGATCCAGAGGATGGTCTTGGCAGCCAGGGCGGTGCGCAGCGCGGTCTCCGCGTCGTCTTTGCTCCAGCCGTTGCGGTTAGGGTTGAGAAGTGTCTGGCGCGTGGTGAGGATCGTGCCGTCGCCGTCATGATCGATGGCGCCGCCTTCGAGCACGAAGTCGAAGCTCCTCGCGGGCGTGCCCGAGAAACGCGCGATGTCGCCGCCCACGGTGTTGTCGCCGTCGAGGTCGAATTTGCCGCCCCAGCCATTGGTCTTGAAGCGCAGCGCCACAACCCCTTCGGGTCCGCGTGCGAAGAGGGGCCCGGTGTCGCGCAGCCAGATGTCTCCATATTGCGCGGACAGGATCTCCGCGTCGTCTCCCAAAGCGGCGCGGGCCGAGGCCTCAGCTTCGCCACCATTCACCAGCAGGCGCACCGTATTCGTGGGCGCCAGCGCGCGGACCATGGCCGCCACGTCGCGGCGCGGGGTCTCGAGGTCGCCGTTCCACTCGGCCGCATTGGCGGGCCAAGCGGTCCAGATCGCTTTTTGCGGCGCCCATTCAGGCGGCAGGGCGAGGGTCTGCGCGGTCACGGCAATGGTCATTGAGGCGCGCGGCCGTGAGGAGCCGCTCCGTTGAAGGCGTTGACGGCGTGCTCGAGAAAGCAGGCCTTTGGTGCAGGGTTATGAGGGGCGGCGGCGCGCCGGGCAAGAGGCGCAAGGGCTCGCAAACGAGGCGGGCGCTCAGCCGCTCGCGCGGGAGCTGGCGCCCGTCCAAATCTTATGATTGGTTCTCAAGCTTCAGGCAGACGCGACCCAGTGGCCGGCCACATAGCCGAAAGCAACCGCATCGGGGTTCCGCCGGGCGGCAAGCAAGAGTTTGTCCTTGGCGTCGATAACCACGCCTCGGCGCGTCTCGCCCGTGCCCTTGTCTTTGTAGCCGCTCAGAAGAATGACCTTCTTGCCGCGCACGACAATCCTGGGGAGTGCCATAACCGCCTCCGATTGCGCCGCCTTGAGATCCGCTCTGATCATTGAGGCGTCAGAGCGATGACAATCTCGCGGACGGCTAGTCCGTTACTCGGCGACCCCCACGTCAGCCTGATTAACTTGTAGCAGTCGAATGCGACATTGATAAGACCCGCGGCTAGAAAGCGCTTAAAAATCTAGGAGTTGCGCAGTGCAACATCAGCGGGGCGTGTGTTGGACGAGCGACGCGAGTCCCTGCTGCGTTGCAACAGGAGGCGTCCAATCGAGACGCTTGAGCGCTGACGGATCGGCGACCAGCGAACCGAATAAAGGCTCTAAGTTTCCGCGATGTCCGCCCGCGTGTAGAGCTGCTTTCAGCATTGGCCGCGGCACGTAGAACAGCCCCGCACGCCGCCCCAAGCCATGCCGCAATGCAGCAACGATCTCGCCGATGGTGAGCGGCTCGGGGTCGGCGACGATGAAAGGACGCTTGAGCTCGGTGGGCGCGGTCAGCACCCGATCCACCGCCTCCACCAGATTATCGAGCCCGAGCAGCGAATGCCGCGCCCTCAATCCGGCGAGGGGGAGCGGGTAAGGCGACTGGGCGAGCTTGATCAGGCGGGCGACGTTGCCTTGTGCGCCGGGGCCGTAGACGAGCGCGAGCCGCAGAGCCGTCCAGTCGAGCCCGGTCTCGGCCAAACCCTTTTCGGCTTCGAGCTTCGAGCGTCCATAGGCATCGGTGGGCTTGGGCTCCCGCTCCTCGGTCAGGACCGCGTCCGCCGTGGGGCCGGACTGCGCCCGGATGGAGGACAGGAACACGAAGCGCTTCACGCGGGCGCGCTCGGCGGCGCGGGCAAATCGGACCGTGGCCTCGGTATTGAACAGGCGATAATCGTCTTCCGGCAGGCCGGACATGGCATGGGGGATGCCGGCGGTGTGGATCACCGCATCCACCTCGGCCAGGGCCTCCGACATATTGTAGGGCTGCGACAGGTCGCCGATGAGGACGCTTGAGCAGCCTTCCGGCATCATCGTGGGCCGGCGCAACAGCACGCGGACGCGGTAGCCGCGCTCGGGCAGCGCTTTCAGCAGGTATTGGCCGATAAAGCCCGTGGCGCCGGTCAGCGCCACGAGCGGTTTCCGGTCGGGTTGCTGTGGTCGGGCTCCCGTCATGACGCTCCGGACTCCCGGACAGGACAGGCTAAGGTCCGGCCCGGCCTCAAGACGTCATGAGTTCACAACCACATTGGGGCCAGAGCAAGCCCTCCCACATGGGACGGCTTGCCGCTGGCGAGGCGTGCCCTAGTAGGGATAGCAGGGCGGATAGGGGTAGTAACCGCAAGCTGGCGCCCCGTAATAGCCGGGGCTTGCAACGGCAGCGCCCACGGCGGCGCCGGCCGCGACGCCTGCGCCGAAGGCCACGCCCGGCCGCCGATACCAGGCGCCGTGCCAAGCCGGCCGGCCGCCATAGGCATTGAAGTGGCCGCCGTGAGGGCCGCTGTAATGGGCGGCGAAGCGGTCGATGAAGAGCGCGGCAGCGCCTTCGGCGCCCTCGAGATCGCCTTCGAGCACGGAAACGTCGAAGGTCAGCGTGTCGCCGTCGAGCTTCGGCGATTTCAGCACCACGACGGCGTCCTTCACCGAGCCGCCGTCATTGCCGAGCACGGAAATCGTGGCGTTGGGCGGGCTCTTGGCAAAGCTTTCGGCGCCTTCATCCCATTCGCGGATGAAATGCGAGGTCAGAACGTGCCCCGCCGCATGGACGGGACGGTCGGCGAAGACGATCGAATTGGGCGAGACGCCGGTAAGCGTCAGCGTATTGCCGTCGAGGCTCGCGCCTGACGCATTGAGCACGGCGAGCGAGGCGACCATCTCGTTCGAGTGCGAGCCGATGGATTTCTTGGCGGGATGGCTGATGGCGTCTTCGGCCTGCGCCAAACCGGGCGCGGTCATGAAGGCCAGGGCCGTCAGCATACAGAGAGTGCGAGTAAGGGTCATGTTCGTGCCTCCTCCTGGGGCGATGGGAACGTTGCTCCGTTCCAAGAGGGGGGACGATAGCCGAGATTCGCAAACGAGATGTGTAAGCCGGGGTGCCTTGGTGATTCCTTCGTAACCAAGCGATTTGCGGTCTCGCGACCCCGCCGATCGCTAGAACTTGAAGCTGACCGCGGCGTCGACCACGTCGCCCTCGAACGTGTTTTCGGCGCCGAACTCATGATAGCCCTTGACGATGATGGTGAGGGCCTTGGCGGGGTCGGCGTTGGTGGTGAAGGTCAGAATCGGACCGACGGCGTAGACTTTGGACTCGAACGCGCCAAGCCGCGCGCCGGCGCCGCTGTCACCGGTGGTCTGGATCATGGCGTAGCTCACCACACCCAGACCGAGCAGCCCGAAATTCTTGGTGATCGAGCCTTCGAGATTGAGAATATTTCCCGACTCGTAGTCGGTGTCGGGGTTTTCCCAGTTCACCGAGTAGATCGCGGCGCCGGTCGCTTGCCATCCGGTTTGCGGATCGAAATAGGTTGCCGCCAGGCGGCTCATGACCGCCCAATGGTTGAGGCTCGTATTGGCGAGTTGCCCGGTGCTGTAGTCGCCGGTGGGCGCGAAGCCGAATACGCCGACGTTCCAATGAAACTTGCCGGCATCCCAGCCGAGCACGAAGGGCGAAAAGGCCGTGTCGCCGAGAGCGAGATTGCTATCGCCCCTATCAATGCTGAAGGGACCGAACCTGTTGCCGCGCGGGCCCGTGAAGGCTGGAATGTCGAGACCGACACCGACATCCATGGCGATCATGCTCGGCACCACGGCCATGGCATAGGTCCCGCCGAGAATTTTCCATGGCGTGACGATATTGAGTGCCGGGAGTGTCGCCGTGTACTCCTGCTCCACGGAAAGCCCGACGCGGCCATTGAAGATGGTCGTGCCGGCATCGCCGCTGTAGTGGTAGGCGTCGGTCCGGACATAGACGCCGGGCACGGAGGGAATGACGCCGCCGAAAATGTCCGTATAGCCCTTGACCCAAGGACCGGTGCCGAACTCGGCTGCCTGGACGGGTCCGGCGCCCAGAACCGCGACGATCAAGGCAATGCCGCTTGCGCTCTTCCACGTCATCGACGCCTCCCTCCCCAAGATGGCCGATCTGCTTTTTTCTTTTCAAACCATTCTAGGGAGGTTCCAGCCCCGTCGCCATCGAGCAGGAAGGCTTGACTGCGAGATGCGAGCGGCTGGAGGGCAGATTTGCCACAGCGTCGCTCAGCTCACCGGAGGGCGCGAGGCTCTCGATATGGTCCCGGCGCCAAGCTTGTCATGATCGACGGCTCGGGCCACTCTCCCGGACGAAATACGTGGAATCTGGAGGCGCGCATGACGATCAGGCTTTGGCGGAACCTCCTTGTGGCGGCGGTGCTCGGCTTCTGCGGAGCTGCATCGCCGGTGTGGGCGCAAAGTGCGGATCCGCTGCCGTCATGGAACGACAGCGCGGTGAAGACGGACATTCTCGATTTCGTCGCGCGCGTGACCACCGATGGCAGTCCGGATTACGTGCCGCCGCAGGATCGCATCGCCACCTTCGACAATGACGGGACGCTCTGGGTCGAGCAGCCGCTCTACACGCAATTCGTGTTCGTCATCGACCGGGTCAAGGCGGTCTCCAACCAGCACCCGGAGTGGAAGACCAAGGAGCCGTTCAAGTCGGCGCTCGACGGCAACACTGCGAAGCTTCTCACCTACGGCGAGAAGGGCGCGATCGCGCTGATCACCGCGACCCATAGCGGCATGACCACGGTCGAGTTCAACGACACCGTGAACGCCTGGCTGAAGACGGCCAAGCACCCGCGCTTCAAGCGGCCTTATACCGACCTGACCTATAAGCCGATGATCGAGCTACTTGAGTATCTGCGCGCAAACGGCTTTCTGACTTTTATTGTCTCCGGCGGCGGGATCGAGTTCATGCGCGCCTACACGGAGCAATGCTACGGCATTCCGCCGTGGCATGTGGTCGGTTCCGCCGGCAAGACCGAGTTCCGCATGTGGGATGCAAGCCCCACCCTGGTGAAGCTGCCCGATCTGCTATTCTTCGACGACGGGCCGGGCAAGGCGGAAGGCATCAACCACTATATCGGCCGCCAGCCGATCTTCGCCTTCGGCAACTCCATTGGCGACAAAGAGATGCTGGAGTGGACCGCGAACTGCCAAGGCCTGTGCTTCATGGGTCTTGTGCATCACGACGACGCCGTGCGCGAATACGCCTACGGACCGGACTCCGATGTGGGCCGGTTTCCCGTGGCGCTGATGGAGCATGCCGAAGCTGTTGGCTGGGACGTGGTCAGCATGAAGAACGACTGGAAGGAGATTTTCTCCTGGGCCAAGCCTTGAGCGAATAGGAAGAAAACCATGCTGAAACCGTTGATGCTTGTCTCGGGCGTGATCGAGGTCGTGTTCGGTCTCTCGGCACTCGCCGCGCCGCTGGTGGTGGTCGAGGCCGTCGGCGGGAGCAGCGGCGACATCCCGACGCTCGCTCTCATCCGCCTGCTCGGCGCGGCGACCTTAGGGCTTGGCGTCGGCGCGCTGATCGGACGGACGCATCTGGACTCGGTAGGCGGCATGGCGGCCGCTTACGGTCTCGGCCTCTACAACGTGCTGGCGGCCCCCGCGCTCATCTTTGGCGCGGCGAGCGCAGGCGGCCCCGGCCTGTGGGCCGGAGCCATACTGCACAGCGTGATCGCGGTACTGTTCGTTTTGGCGTTTCTGAGGCGGCGTTAGCAGCGCTTCATCGATACCGGCTGGGTCGCGCGCATGCCGATGGCGCGTGCCGCACCCGCCGAGAGGTCGAGGTGCACGCCCTTGGTGAAGGGGCCGCGGTCGTTGACGCGCACCTTGACCGACTTGCCGGTCTTCGGGTTGCTCACCCTGAGGCACGTGCCGAAGGGGAGCGACCGATGGGCCGCCGTCAGCCCGTTCGGATTGAAGATCTCCCCGTTCGCCGTGCGATTGCCGGCCAGTTCGTTCCCGTACCAGGTCGCGGTGACCGTGCTGCTTGCCGCCTGGGCCGGAACGGCCAGAAGGACGAGGGACGCGAAAGCCCAATAACGCATGATATTCCCACCTTGCTTCCTGTTATCGAAGCCTTGCTGGTAGGGGGCGGAAGGGGCCGAAATTCGGAGCGCGCGCGGCCATCGTTGGGAGACGCCGGGGCGAGAATGGGGCGTGTTTTTTTAAGGATTTAGTAACCCTCGCAATGGGCCCTGGTTTTGGGCTAGTTTCCTGAGCAGAAAGGGAAAACCCGCCAATCGGGGGACTTTTGGCCGGGGCAGGGGGGCACGTTGAGTAAATCGGGGTCTGCGTTGGGGGTTCTAGGGAGCCTCGCCCTTGCCGTTGCGCTTGCCGGCTGCGCCGCGGCCATTGCGCGCAATCCCGTACCCGTCTCCCTCGAGGGCCAGGCCCAAGTCGCCGGCATGGGGACAGAGACCATCCGCTTCTGGGGCGATGAGTTGCCTCCCAACAGCGAAGCCATCGTCAAGGAGAAGTGGGCCCAGACCCGGGCGAACCGGCCGGAGCTTTTGGCGCGGGGCCGCCGTCCGGTGATGACCTCGCTCGCGCTTTCAGGCGGCGGCAGCGATGGCGCCTTCGGCGCGGGCGTGCTCGGCGGATGGACCGCTTCGGGCAAGCGGCCGGAGTTCGACGTCGTCACCGGCGTCTCGACGGGGGCGCTGACGGCGCCGTTCGCCTTCCTCGGACCGAAATACGACGGGGTCCTCAAAGAGGTCTTCACCGAGTCCGACACGAAAGACGTCGCCATCATGCGGCCCGTACGCGGCCTGCTCGGCGGCGATGCGCTCGCGAGCAACGCGCCCCTCGCCAAGGTGATCGACCGCTACATTGACGAGGCGTTCCTCGAAGAGGTGGCGGCGGAGCACCGCAAGGGACGCAGGCTCCTGATCGGCACCACAAATCTCGATGCCGAGCGTCCGGTGATCTGGGACATGGGCGCGATCGCCACGAGCGGAAGCCCCGAGGCGCTGGACCTGTTCCGCACGGTCCTGCTCGCCTCCGCCGCCATTCCCGCGGTCTTTCCGCCCGGCTTCATCAAGGTCTCGGCGGGCGGTACGACCTACGAGGAGATGCATGTCGATGGCGGGGCGACGCGGGAAGTGTTCCTCGTACCGACGCAGTTCATGGCAAGCAAGGTCGACGGCAGTCTCGGCATTCGTCCGATCCGGCGCACCTACATCATCCGGAACGGCCATGTCGCTCCGGAATACAAGGTCGTGAAGGCGAGGACGCTGTCGATTGCCGGGCGGGCGGTGTCGAGCCTGATCAAGAGCCAAGGTGTCGGCGACCTGTATCAGCTCTACGTCTTCTGCAAGCGCAACGGCATCGACTACAACCTCGCCTATATCCCCGCCGATTTCCACGACACCAGCACCCAAGCCTTCGACCCGGTCTATATGTCGAGGCTCTACGAACGCGGCTACCAGATGGCGGCAAGCGGCTACCCCTGGAAGAAGCAGCCGCCGCAGATGGGCGCAAACTGATATTCGCACAGCCGCGTTTCCCACAGCCGCTGTGACGATGGCGGGGGCTGCACTCGGGGCCGAACCTGGCCTATAAGGACAGCAAGAAACTGGAACGGTTTTGACAGGGAGAAAGACGTATGGACCTCGCTGCGTTGAACAAGGTGGCCACGGCCATGACCACGCCCGGAAAGGGCATCCTGGCGGCGGACGAGTCGGGCGGAACGATCAAGAAGCGCTTCGATGCGATTGGCGTCGAATCCACCGAGGAGAACCGGCGTGACTATCGCGAGCTCCTGTTCCGGTCGGAAAAGGCCATGCACAACCGCATCTCCGGCGTGATCCTGTTCGACGAGACGATCCGCCAGAAGGCGGCGGACGGCACGCCGCTGGTCAGGGTCATCGAGGCGGCGGGCTCTATCCCCGGCATCAAGGTGGACAAGGGCGCCAAGCCGCTGCCCTTCTGCCCGGGCGAGACCATCACTGAAGGGCTCGACGGCCTGCGCGAGCGGCTGATCGAATATCGGGAGCTCGGTGCCAAGTTCTGCAAATGGCGCGCTGTGATCGATATCGGACCCGGCATCCCGAGCCACGACGCCATCAACGCGAACGCCCATGCGCTCGCCCGCTACGCGGCGCTCTGCCAGGAGCAGGATCTGGTGCCGATCGTGGAGCCCGAAGTGCTGATGGACGGCGACCACACCATCGAACGCTGCGAAGCCGTCACTGAGTGGACGCTGAAGACCGTATTCCAGGAGCTGTACTACGCCAAGGTCAAGCTCGAAGGCATGGTGCTCAAGCCGAATATGATCGTGCCGGGCGCCGAGTGCGCCACGCAAGCTCCCGATCAAGAGATCGCCGAGCGGACCATTCGCATCCTCAAGAACTGTGTGCCGTCGGCGGTGCCGGGCATCGCCTTCCTGTCGGGCGGCCAGTCGGACGTGGAAGCCACGGCGCGGCTCGATGCCATGAACCGCGTTGGCGGCTTCCCCTGGCATCTCACCTTCTCCTATGGTCGCGCGCTGCAGCACGCGCCGCAAGTGGCCTGGGCCGGCAAGACGGACAATGTGAGCGCGGCGCAGGCTGTATTCTCGCATCGCGCGGAGATGAACGGGCTTGCCACCCTTGGAAAATGGACGCCGGAGATCGAGAAGAAAGCCGCCTAGGCTGCGCCCGGGGCCCTAGGCTTGGAAAGGGCCGCCGACACGGCCTTTTCCGCTTCGACGATGAGCAGCAGGGCTACGCCAATAGCGAGCACGAGCAGTCCGTCGGCCGGCGCCATGGGCTCCGTCGCGAAGACCTCCTGGAAGAAGGGAAGGTAAGTGAAGGCGGCCTGCGCCGCCACCGCCACGGCAATGCCGATCAGGACGGCCGGCGTTCCCAACATGCCGCGCCACGTGATCGCGCCGCCGTAGATGTAGCGGACGCTGAACAGGTAAAAGATCTCCATGACGACAATGGTGTTCACGGCAAGGGTCCGGGCCATGTCGACGGACTGACCGGTGTCGAGGGCATAGAAGAAAACGCCGAACACGCCGGCGACGAACAGCAGGGACACGAAAACGGTTCGCCAGATGACCATGCGCGAGAGCAAATTCTTTGACGGGTCTCGCGGGGGGCGCTGCATCGTCCCTGGCTCGGTCGGCTCGAACGCCAGCGTGAGTCCCAGCGCGACGGCGGTCACCATGTTGATCCAAAGAATCTGAATGGGGGTGATGGGCAGCGTCAGCCCAAAGGCGATGGCGCCGATAATTGCCGCCGCCTCTCCGCCATTGGTCGGCAAGGTCCAAGCGATGACTTTGCGAAGATTGTCGTAGACCGTGCGTCCTTCCCGCACCGCGGCGACGATCGAGGCGAAGTTGTCGTCGGCGAGTACGACCTCCGCCGCCTCCTTGGCCGCATCGGTTCCCTTCCGGCCCATGGCGACGCCGACATCGGCGCGCTTCAGAGCGGGCGCATCGTTGACGCCGTCGCCCGTCATGGCTGTCACGGCATTGTCCGCCTGAAGCGCCTCCACCAGTCGCAGCTTGTGCGTGGGGCTCGTCCGCGCGAACACGGTGACGTTGCGCACGACATTTTTAAGTTCCGTGTCGTCGACCTCATCGAGTTGGCTTCCGGTCATCGTGACGGGCTCGGGCGCCAGGCGAAGCTCGCGGGCAATGGCCTCGGCCGTCGCGGCATGGTCGCCTGTGATCATCTTCACGGCGATGCCGGCCTCCTGGCATTCGTGAATTGCGGCCAGAACCTCTTCGCGCGGCGGGTCGAGGAGCCCGAGCAGGCCGATCAAAGTCGCGCCGCGCTCGACATCGGAAAAATTGAGGTCGCGATGGCCTTTGGACTGGTCTTTGCGGGCGATCGCCAGCATGCGCTGGCCTTGTGCGGCAATAGCATTGGTCTTTGCTTGCCAGAACGGCTCATCGAGCGGCTCGTCCCCCGCAAGGCCCCTCTGCCTGCTGCACATGGCGAGAACGCGTTCCGGGGCGCCCTTGATGAGCGCAAAGGTTGCGCCGTCCTCGTGGCTATGGTGCAGCGTCGCCATGAATTTGTGCTCGGTGTCGAAGGGAATCTCGTCGGTGCGCGGCAATTGCTTGCGCAGGAGCTCGGCATCGAAACCGAGTTTCATTCCGAGGCTGACAAGAGCGCCCTCCATCGGGTCGCCATGAACGCGCCAATCGTCTTCGCTTTGACGCAAATCTGCATCGTTGCAGAGGATGGCCGCTCTTGCCGCTTCGGTCAGCGTCGGATAGCGCGCGGCCTGGATCGGATCGCCGCTCAGCCTCACGTCGCCGGCGGGATCGTAGCCCGAACCGGAAACGTCGAACTGGCCCTCGGCAGTCAGCACCGTGCGGACCATCATCTCGTTGCGGGTCAGCGTGCCCGTCTTGTCGGAGCAGATTACCGACACCGAACCGAGGGTCTCGACGGCTGGAAGCCGCCGGACGATGGCGTTGCGGGCAGCCATGCGCTGGACGCCGATGGCGAGCGTGATGGTCATGACCGCGGGCAGTCCTTCCGGAATCGCCGAGACGGCAAGGCCGATCACCACCATGAAGGCCTCGGGCCACTCGTAGCCCTGGACATAGACGGCGTAGAGAAACACGGCGGCGCAGATGACAAGGATCACCGCTGTCAGCAGGCGGGCGAACCGGCTCATCTGGCGCAGGAGCGGCGTGGTGAGCGTCTCGACCGTGCCAACCAGCGTGCTGATGCGGCCGAGCTCGCTCGTGGCCCCGGTCGCCACGGTGACGCCGCTGCCACCACCGGTCGTCACGAGCGTACCCGAGAAGGCCATTGAACGCCGGTCGCCGAGCGGGGAATCAGCCGGAAGCGGGCGCATATCCTTCTCGACGGGGAGCGACTCGCCGGTGAGCGCGGCTTCGTCGATGCGCAGGTTGCGCGCCCTGAACAGACGCAAATCCGCCGGCACACGGTCTCCAGGCTCCAGCAGAACGATATCGCCCGGAACGATGTCCTCGGCGGGCACGACGGTCCGGTGGCCGTCACGCATGACCGAGGCCTGCGGGTCGATCATGCTGCGGATCGCCTCAAGGGCCCGCTCCGCGCGGCCTTCTTGCACAAAACCGATGATCGCGTTGAGGATGACGACCGCCAAGATCACCGCGGCGTCCGTGATGTGCCCAATCGCCGTGGCCAATACCGCCGCGCCAAGGAGCACATAGATCAGCACGTTGTGGAACTGGAGAAAGAAGCGCCACAGCGCGCTTTGCTTCGCCGACACGGGAAGACGATTGGGGCCAAACAGCGCTTTGCGCGCTTCTCCCTCAACCGCGCTCAAACCGGACGGGTTGCTCTCGAGCGCCGCGAGCACCTCTTCGGCAGGTTTGCTATGCCAAGGTGTGCTTGTTTGCTGTGCAGCGCTGACGGCCGAAAGACTCACGAAAACTCGCCCTGGCTTCTGATGTCACGACGATCCCGCGAAGAACGCGCCTCCATGTTGAGCCAGATCAACCTGTGGCGTGGCAGGTCAAGGCGCCGGAGGCAGCTCGTCATCGGTCGGCGCATCGTCCGGCGCCGGCGGCATGTCGTCGAGCGGTGCCGGAGGCTCAACCGTAACGGAGACCGGCGCGGTCTCGATCTCTTTCGTGGTCCAGTCGAGAATCTCGCGCTCGATCTTGCCGAAGGCGGCGCTCAGCGCATCGACATAGTCGCGCACCTCGCTTCCCGTCGCCGGCGCCGAGGTCTCGAATTTACGCGAAGCGATGATCTCGCTGTCCGGGCTGAGCAGCTTGGCCAGGATCACGATCTTGGCTTCCGGCGCACCCTTCGTCGCGATGTCGAACTCCCGGATATCGATCGAGAGCTGATAATTGCTGGCGAAGTCGCCGATGGTGCGGGTGACGCGTTGCGCGTAGCCGGCGTTCTCGAACGTCTCCAGCAGCTTCGCTTGGACCAGGATCGGCAGGCTGTCGCTCCAACGGGCATTTTCGAGCGGCAAGCTTTCGTCCGGTGCGGGCTTGGTGAGGATCTTGTCGGTGTTGAAGGCGAGCAGCGTGGTCGGCTCGGGGATGACCAATTGCCAGTCCGGCGCCTTCTCGGGGGGCGGCGGAAGATCGGCCGCGGGCTTGAGCGAATACAGAGGTGCCGTGCCCTTGCCGCCGCCGGTCATGCGCTCGATGCCCGCCAAGATACCGTCGACCTTGTCGGCGTTGCGCGCCAGCGCGTCGGTGAAGACCTCGATGTTCTCGATCGCTTCGTTCAGCGGTTGCGCATTCTCGTTCAGAATCGTCTCGACCTGCTGAAACGCATCGCGCGCGGATTGGGTCCAATCCTGACCGACGCCGGGCGGGGCGATGAGCGTGGCGATGCCGCCATCGGCCGGAAGCGGTGCGGTGGAGGTGCCCCCGGTGAGGGTGATGGCAACGCCGCCTGTGAGGCCCTGCTGCTCCACGTTGACCCGCGTATCCTCGCGGATGGGCGTGTGCTCCACCACGTCGATGGTGGCGATCACCTGCTGCGGCTGAGCCGGATTGAGAGCGATGCCGGTGACATCGCCGACGCGGATGCCGTTGAACAAGACGGCGGAGCCGACGAGCAGGCCGGAGACCGAGCTCTCGAACTGCACGCGATAGGTTTCGCGCTCGCCGAAGCCGCCTTTGTTCTCCAGCCAATAGACGAAGCCGAAGGTCGCGGCGATCACGGCGAGCATGAACAGTCCGATCAAGGCGTAGCGGGCGCGGGTTTCCATCGATCAGATCCCTTTCCGTTCAAGCGTTCATCTGGCGGTCCGCCAGCATGCCGCCGCGCTTCCCCTGGAAGTAGGTTTTCACCCAGGGGTGTTCCGATTCAAGCATTGTGGCGATGGGGCCATCGGCCACGACCTTGCCGTCGGCCAGAACCGCGATGCGGTCGCACGCGGTGTAGAGACTCTCCAGGTCGTGGGTCACCATGAACACGGTGATCTCCAAGGTCTGCTGGAGCGTGCGGATCAATTCGTCGAAATCGCCGGCGGAGATCGGGTCGAGGCCGGAGGTGGGCTCGTCCAGAAACACGATCTCCGGATCGAGCGCCAGGGCGCGCGCCAGCGCGACGCGCTTGGTCATGCCGCCCGAGAGCTCGGAGGGAAACTTGTTGCCGTCATGAGGGGAGAGCCCGACCATCTCCAGCTTGGCGAGCGCCATCTCGTCCATCAACCGCTGCGAGATGTCCAAATTCTCGCGCATGGGAAACTGCACGTTCTGCTTGACCGTGAGCGAGGAGAACAAGGCGCCTTGCTGGAACAGCACGCCCCAGCGGCGTTCGAGCGCGCGGCGTTTCTCCTCGCTCGCGTGCGCCAAGTCGACGCCGAGCACCTCGATGCTGCCGTGCTGCCGCGGCAAGAGCCCGATAATGGTGCGCAGCAGGACCGACTTGCCCGCGCCCGAGGCGCCGACGACGCCGAGGATCTCGGCGCCGCGCACGTCGAGGTCGAGGTGGTTCAGCACGGTCTGACCGCCGAAGCCGACCACGAGGTCGCGCACCTTGATGACGGGTTCCTTGGCGGTCATCGCGGGATCACATTCCGATCGAGGCGAAGAAGATGGCGAACAGCCCGTCCAGCACGATCACCAGGAAGATCGATTCCACCACGGACTTGGTGGTCTGGATGCCGAGAGACTCGGCGCTGCCTTTGACGCGCAAGCCCTCGGCGCAGGCGATGATGCCGATGACGAGCCCCATGAAGGGCGCCTTGATCATGCCGACCTGGAAATGGGTGAGCGAGATCGCGTCGGTGAGCCGTGCCATATAGATGTCGGGGCTCATGCCGCCATAGAGCCACGCCACCAGGCCGCCGCCGTAGAGCGCCGCCATGGAGCCGAGGAAGGTCAGCACCGGCAGCGCCACGACCAGAACGAGAATGCGCGGCAGGACCAGAACCTCGATGGGGTCGAAGCCCATGGTGCGCAGTGCGTCGATCTCCTCGCGCATCTTCATGGAGCCAAGCTCGGCGGTGTACGAGCTGCCTGATCGCCCGGCCACCATGATGGCGACGATGAGCACGCCGATTTCGCGCAAGACCAGGATGCCGACAAGGTCCACGGAGTAGAGCTCGGCGCCGAATTTGCGGAAGTGGAAGATGCCTTGCTGCGAGATAATGGCGCCGATCAGGAAGGTGATGAGCAGGATGATCGGCACCGCCTGCCATGCCACGCGGTCGAACTGATGCACGGTCGAGGTGAGGCGGTATTCGCGCGGCCGCACGATGACGCGCACCAGCGCCGTGCCGACGCTGCCCAGCATCTCGGAGAAGACGACGAAGTTGTGCCCGAAAGACGCGCCGCCGCGGCCGATCGCGGCAAGGGCGGTGACGATGGGGTTCTGACGCGGAGGCTGCGGTGGCGGCTCTTGATTGACGCCGTGCATCTCCTCCAGGAGGCCAAGGTCGTGCTCGGGTAACCCGACGACGACAGCCTCGCGGCCCGAGGTCGTCCATTGGCGGGTGAGCCGCTCCAGCAGCCAGGCGCCGAAGGTGTCGAACTCGCGGACACCGCCCATATCGATCGACATGTTTTTGGCTTTGGGCGCTTCGCCCGCGACGCCTTCGACCAGGGCTTCGAGTTCGCCCGCATGCGGGGCGGTCCACGAGCCGCCGGCGGCAAGCTCCAGCCGTTCCCCCACCAATTTATGTGTCAGCAAAGCCTCGCCCATGGCAATTCGCTCCTGGCCACTCGAAGTCTTCCCGCCCCGAGGGTTGCCCCTGCGAGGCCGGTCATGATTCGGGCTTAGACTAGCTGCGAACTAGCTGCGGGTCAGGTTGATCGACACCCTTTGCAGGGGGCTCCCGGAGGTCGCGATCGAGACGCTCTGGCGGGAGCTGCTGTAATTGACGACCATGCTGCCGCGGATCGAGCCCGAGACGGTGATGCTGATCCTGCCGGGCTTGGCGGTTCCGCTTGCGCTGCCTGAGGCGTTATAGGTCCGCTCTTCCCAATTGCCGGTGATGCGGGTGCCGCTCAGGCTGAGCTTGCTCCGGATCTCGACATTGGAGCTGTCTGACTTGCAGCGGATGGCCATGCCGAGCTGCGATCCGCCGCCGGTGTAGTAGGCGTTGCAGGTCAGACGTTCCATGCCGCTGTTGAGCTGGACCTGGCCACTCCCCCGCCATGTGCCGAGCAGCGTGTCGAAGGGGCTGGCCTCCACTTCTTGCGAGGGGGTGACCATGAACAGGCCGAGAAGGGCCACGGTCGCCAAGAGAATCGGCGCAGCTTTGCGAATCACTGGTTTCATAGGTTGTGTCTTCCCGCAGTTTTGGGTCTCGAACAAGTCAGGATGTTGTTACGAGGTGATGACTGAGCAGCCCGGTTACAACCCCTTGGGATGTCATGGGAAACGCCTGTTGCTTTTGCGTGACATTTCCTCGTCGAAATCATGGAAGATCGGCGCATCTTGCCTGATCGTCTTAAGGGCTGGAATCGACCGAATGACGGAGTCTAGAGTCCCATAAAACGAAGCGCTGAGCCAGAGGATCACATCATCGCACCCGCGCCGAACGTCGCCATCACCTATTGCCGGCTGTGCAACTGGCTGCTCCGGGCGGCCTGGATGGGCCAGGAGCTGTTGTCCACCTTCGGCGAGGAGCTCGGCTCGCTCACTCTTATTCCCGACGATCAAGGCGGCGTCTTTGAGGTTCGGGTCGACGGCGAGCTGATTTGGTCGCGGGGCGCGCAGGGCCGCTTTCCTGAAATGAAAGAGCTCAAGCAATTGGTGCGGGACAAGGTGGCCCCGGCGCGCGATCTCGGCCATGTGGAGACGAAGAAGCCGTAGTGGCGTTTTCTGCCTTTGTGAGGGGGCTCACAAAGGCCCCGCATCTTTCCTGCCAGTCTCATGCCTCGAACCGGCGCGGGCTTAAGGCCCTCTGGCGGAGGAAGAGGGAATTCCAATTTATTTCAACTTGTTGGCGTGGTTTGGCCTCGTCCTGATTGCGATGGCCGCCCCGCATGCGGCTGCCGCCGACGCGGCACCCGGGCATGGATCCGCCCTTGCGGCCTGCCGGGCGGCCGGGGACGGCGAAGCGGGCGAGATTGTCACCGCTGTCGATGACGGGCGGGGCGGGAGCCTCGTCTGGCTCACCGACGCGGACACAAATTTGTGGTTTTGCAGCGCCGACGCGCACGGGTCGGTTTATGCATACGGCCTGATCTTCGAGGATCTGTTGCGGGGCGCGGGCGCGGGCCTCCTCCCCTCGGTTTCCGTGGATCGTGGCGGCAAGCCGGTGCTTCCGGCCGATCCTCTCCGGATCGCGCAAGGCGCCTGCCGGGCCTATCTCGACGACGCGGCGGGCGCGGTTCTGAGCAGCGGGCCGGACGGCCTGGAGGGCGGCTGGATCCCCGGCTATTTCGTTTTTCTCGGAACGGAGGCCGGCGAAACGTTTCTGTGCAACGCCACGGCGAACGCGCAGGTTTGGGTGTTCGCGCGGATCGGTGCGCCGCTGCAGAGTTCCGCGCCGGTCGGCTAAAAGCCTATTATCTCAGGAAATTTCGACGATCGTGGCTTCGGTCGCGCCCGCCTGCACGGTCTCGCCGACGGGCTTGCCCAGGATCGCCTGGGCCACGGGCGAGACATAGGACAGGGTGCCGTTGGTCGGGTCCGCTTCGTCCTCACCGACGATCTTGTAGGTTTGGCGGCGGCCGTCCTCACGCTCGATGGTCACTTGAGAGCCGAAATGCACTTCAGTCGCGTCTTGGGGCGGCTCCATGACCTGCGCGGTGGCCCGGCGCGAGGTCCAATAGCGCAGATCGCGGTTGATCTTGGCGAGTAGAGGCTTGTCGTCGGCGTCTTGCGCCGCGGCATGGGCGTCGTGCAAACGCGACAACTCAGCCTCGATCAGCTCGAGGCCGCGCTGGGTCACGAGGTTATGGGCCGATATGGGCCGATCCGGAAGATCGTCGTAGACGTCGCCGCCTTCCGGCTCCTTGGTAAAAGCCTTGCTCATAAGTCATTATAGCAGCATTAGAAGCGGGAATGTGGCGTCAGCGGCTGCCTACAACCTGACAGCGAAGGCCGCTGTCGCTCCAACAGGACGCGCATATGAAATATATCATCGCAGTGATTCAGCCCCACCGGCTTGAAGCGGTGCGCGAAGCGCTCGCGGGCATCGGCGTGCAAGGGATGACGGTCACCGAGGTGCAAGGCTTTGGCCGGCAAAAGGGGCAGACCGAGATCTACCGCGGGGCGGAGTACACCGTGAACTTCGTGCCCAAGGCGAAGATCGAGATCGCGGTCACCGCCGACATGGCCGACACCGTGGTCGAGACCATCGGCCAGGCGGCGCGAACCGGACGCATCGGCGACGGCAAGGTGTTCGTGCTGCCGCTTGAGGGCGCCATGCGTGTGCGCACCGCGGAGATGGGCGCCGAGTCGCTCTAGCCCGCCACCAGCAAGGCGACCGGAAAGGTCTTCAGCGCTTCGGCGATGTTCACGCGGCCATCGGCGGTTGACACGGTCTCTCCGGTCAAGACGTTGCGCCATTGGCGCCCGGCGTGAGCCGCGTCGAGCGTCAGGTGGGTATCGCCCCAAGCCGAAGCCGGCACCAACGGTTGGCCGCTTCCTTTCAGAAGCGCGCTCGCGCGCAGCGGCACGATGGCGATGGCGGCGTGCGTGTCGTCACTGCGCAGGAAGGCGAGGATGTTTTGCCCGCGGGCCCCGTTTGCCGTGAGCGGCGTGTAATTGCCGGTGGTGAATAGGCTCGGCTGCTCGGCGCGCAGGTGAAGCGCCTTCGCCACGATAGAGAGCTTGATGGCGCCGCTCCGCCAGTCCGCCACGAGATCGGCGGCATCGCGCGAGGCATGGCTGTCGAGGAGCCGGCGTCTGGCGTCGAAATCAACGGCGCGCCTGTTGTCCGGATCGACCAGGCTCAGATCCCAGAGCTCGCCGCCCTGATAGATGTCCGGCACGCCGGGCGCCGTGAGCTTGAGCAGGGTCTGCGACAGCGAATTGAGCGCGCCCGCCACTTCGAGCGGCCCTTGCGCCGCGCTGAAGTCTTCGAGAAAGGCGCGGCTTCTGGCGGGGTCGAGCGCGCCCCGCACGAACGCCTCCACCGCCTCCTCATAGGGCTCGTCGGGCCCGGTCCAGCTCGTGCGCACTTTCGCCTCCTTGATGGCCTTCAGCATGAAGGCGGCCACTCTGTCGGCGAGTACGGCCAGGGCGCCGTGATCGGTCGTGTCGAGAGCGAAAGGCCAGGCGCCGGCGAGCGCTTGATAGAACATCCACTCGTCGTTGGCGGAGGGCGCGCGGTCGTCGTCCGTCTTGACCAGAAGAGCTTCGTTCATCGCCGACCACTTGGCGACGCAGGCGCTCCACGCTTCAGGGCGTTCGCTCAGCACGTAAAGCCGGGCGCGGGCATCCTCGCCGCGCTTGGTGTCATGGGTCGAGGTGGCGAGCAGCCCGAACGGCTGGTGGCGGCGCCGCGCGGCCATGTCTTCGTGGAAGCGCGCGGGCGCCGCGCCGAACTCGTCGGGCGACCCGCCCACCTCGTTCAGCGCGATCAGGCGGTTATAGCGGTAGAATAGCGTGTCCTCCACGGCCTTGGCCATGAGCGGACCGGTGGTTTGCTGCAAACGCGTCACGAAGGTGAGCGCTTCGGCGCGAGCGGCGGGGTCGGGCAGGTCGAGCCGCCAGATCCGCGCGATGAAGTCGATGGCGCCGTCGTCCTCCACCTCGCGCGTGCTCTTGGCCGCGGTCTCGGCGCGCGCGATCAACGCCTCGTCCTCGGGGCGCGGGCCGTCGACGTCGACATAGGTGCGATAGACCGGCAGCGACGCACCGAGCTCGATGACGGCGCGGCGCAGCGTGTCGCGCCCATAATCGCGGGTGGCAAGCTCAGCTTGGGCGAGCTGATGCGCGAGCCCGGTGAGCACGTCGAGCTCGCCGGCGAGGTTGCGGATAAAGATGTGCCGCTTGGTGGCCGTGACCAATGTCTCGTAGTCCGCGGTCTCGCCGGCAAAGCTGTCATACGCCGCGGTCAACGGCGCCTCGCCCTCCGGATCGGTCATCACGCCGCCGAGCGCGCGGATGAACTCATAGCCGGTGGTGCCTTGCACCGGCCAATCGGAGCGAAGCGATTCCGAGCCTTCGAGGATCTTCTCCACCAAAACGATGAAGGGGCGCTCGTCGCCGATCGCCTCGCGCAGCTTGCGGAAATAGGCGAGGGGGTCGGCGAGACCGTCCACATGGTCCAGGCGCAGGCCGTCGATAACGCCGTCTTCCGCCAGCGCCAGCATCAGCCGGTGGGTCTCCTCGAACACGCTCGGCTGTTCCATGCGCACGCCCACGAGATCGGCGACCTCGAAGAAGCGGCGATAGGTGAGCGTCTCGCGCGCGGCGCGCCAATAGGCGAGACGCCAGACTTGGGCTTCGTGCAGCGCATGCATGGCCTCGTGGTCCGCCGCCATGTCTCGAAGCGCGGCACTCAAGGTGTCGACCTGGCCCGCCTCGCGCACGCGCGCCGCAAGCTCCGCCTTGAGCTCCTGGGCGGTCTCGGGCGTGGCGATGGCGAAGCGGTTGGTGAGGTCTTCGAAGTCGTCGCCGACGCGGGCCAGCACGTTGGCGTAGGTCGGCGGACTTAAGGGCAGCTTCATGTCGTTGACGCTGAGGCTCAGGCCGCCGTCCTCGGTGTCGAAGTGAAGCCCGAAACTGCCTTTGTCGAGCGCGCGCCCGTACGGCTCCGCCAGCACCGGGATCAGGAGCTTCGATGCCGTCCAGTCGATGTCGAAATAGCTGGCGTGAGGGCTGTCGGCGCCCCATTCGAGCACGTCGCGCCACCACGGATTGAACGGGCTCGCGCCCATATGGTTGGGCACGAAATCGGCGATGAGGCCGAGCCCTTCGGCGCGGAACGCCTCCGCCATGTCGCGAAAGCCGTCCTCGCCGCCGAGCGCGGGCTCGATCTCGTCATAGCTGGCGCCGTCATAGCCATGCGCAGAGCCGGGGAGGGCGCGCAGGATCGGCGACATATAAAGATGTGAGATGCCGAGCTTGGCGAGATAGGGCGCAAGCCCCTTGGCGCGCGCAAAGTCCATGCCGTCGCGGAATTGCAGACGGTAGGTGGCGCGCTCGCTCATTGCCGGGGTCGTTCGGCGGCCACGGCGCCGGTGACCGCGCGGAACAGCTTGTGATCGCCCAGCGCCTCGATGGTGAGCGGCATCTTGCGCCGCCAGTTCGGATGCTCGTCCACGGTGCCCGGCAGGTTTGCCTGCTCGACGATCCCAAGCGCGTCGTCGAGCTGCACGGCGAAGAGCCGGCAGGGCGTCGCCGCCAGGAAGCGATGGATCGCCACAAGCACGTCGTCCGGCATGTTCGTCGACTTGGCGTAATCGGGATCGGCGGCCAGCGCCTGCGCGCCCATCAAGGCATCGAGCAGGCGCTTGCGGTCGAGCATGCGCTCCTGTCGCTGGATCACGGCTTCGGTCTCCGTGGCGCGGCTGGTCTTCACGCGCCAATTGATGTCGTTGCTCACCCACCAGCCTTTCAAGGTGGGCAGGTCGTGCGTCGAGGCGCAGACCATGGCCTCGCGCCGGTAAGCGTGCGGCGGCATCCAGACGCCCTCACGCTCGCTGAAATAGAAGACCTGGTAGCTCAGAAGGCCAGCGCGGACCATCGTGTCGGTAAATCCCGGAGGAACCGTACCGAGATCCTCGCCGATGACGATGGTCTGCGAGATCCAGGATTCTTCCGCGACGCCTTCCAGGAGCTCGCGGAAGGGATAGGCCACATAGGCCCCGTCCTTGGCGGTGTTGCCGTCGGGAATCCAATAAAGCCGTTGCAGTCCTATGGCGTGGTCGATGCGAAGCGCGCCGGCATGGCGCATGTTGGCGCGCAGCACCGAGCGGAAAGGCTCCAAGCGCTCCTCGGCGAGGCCCACGGGCGAGAAGGGCACGAGCCCCCAGTCCTGGCCCAGAGCGCTGAAGGGATCCGGCGGACAGCCGATCCGCGCTTGATGCGCGATGGCCGGACCGGCCAGCCAACTGCGCGAGCCGTCCGGCGAGATGCCGACCGCGAGGTCGAGATAGAGTCCGATGCGCATGCCGGCGGCGCGGGCGCGGGCTTGCGCGTCGGCGAGCTGCGTGTCGGCGATCCATTGCAGCCACGCGTGGAACGCAATGCGGCTCTTGGCCGAGCGGGCGAAGTCGCGCACGGCGATATTGTCGGGATTCTGGAATTCCTCGGGCCAGGTGCCCCAAGCCGCATTGCCGCCATTGGCGACGATGTGTTCGGACAGGGCCTCGTACAGCGCATGGACCTCGAGCGCCTTACCCTGCTCGTTACAGTAACGCTTGAACACATCCTTGGCTTCCACGTCGCCGGACTTGAGGAACCGATCGAACAGCGCCTCCAGGATGGGACCCTTCACACGATGGACGCCCGCGTAGTCGACGAGCTCCGTCTGACGTAAGGCTTCGAGCTCCGCCTCCAGCGTGGCGGGCAGGGCAAGATCGGCGAAGCCCGGCACCCGGTCCGGCGCGATCAGGAGCGGATTGAGGAAGTTGCGCGAGGAAGGGCTGTATGGGCTGATGCGCGAAGGGTCGGCGAAGAACAGCGCATGCAGCGGGCTCACGCCGATGAAGTCGGCGCCGCGCTTCGCCCCGAGTTCCGCGAGCCGCGCCATGTCCTCGAAGTCGCCGATGCCCCAGTTGCGAGCCGAGCGCAGCGCATAGGCCTGGACGGACAGCCCCCATGAACGCTGGTCGACGAGGAAGGGCGGCCAGTAGGCGCTCTCGGTGAGTCCGGCGATATCCTCGGCGGGCGCCGGCTCCGGGAGGTCGTTCTCTCCGGGCTCGCCGCTCTCGACGGGCACGCCCATGGCCTCGAGCACCTTGGCCTTGGTCTCGCCCGGCGTGGTGACCCAATCGCCTTTCTCGCTGATATAGCCTTCGGCAATGCCGAAGCGCTCCGCCAATTCGTCGATCCGATCTGGCATGCAAAACTCCTAAACGCTTAGTGTCGCGATAACGGACCACGGGGCAAGGGTGCGCGTGGCCGCGTCCATGTCTGCGGGGTGAATAAAGAATGGTGCGCCGGCAAAGTTCCCCGGCCGGTCGCACGGGGAATCGGAAAGATTGGCGGTCAGTGCGAGCGTGCTGCTGCCGCCAAGCGTCCAGCTGACGGTGAAGGCCTTGCCGTCGATCGCCTCGACCTTGCCGGCGTTCCCGCCGATGCCCGCCAAGCGCGGCACCACATGGGCCATGCGCGCGGCAATCAACCTTCGCACCAAATCGAGCCGCGACGTGGCTGTCGGGGCGAGCACGCTCCCGGCGAAGGTCTCGAGCGCATTGGGATCGGGCACCAGGTTCTTGGTATAGGCTTCGGCGAAAGACTTGTTGTTGCGGAACTCCTCGTTGCGGCCCTTGCGCACGGCCTCGGCGAGATCCCCGGTGAAGTCCGTGAAGAACTGAAACGGCCGCACCTCGCCGTACTCGTCGCCCATGAAGAGCAGCGGAATGTGCGGCGCGAGCAGGAGCAGCACCAGCGCGGCGTCTACGGCCTCGGGTGTCGCGAGCGTGGTAATGCGGTCGCCTTGCGCGCGGTTCCCGGTCTGATCGTGGTTCTGAAGAAAATCGACGAAGGCGGTGGGCGGGAGATGCGCGGACGGCTCGCCGCGTTTGCGTCTCTCGCGAAACGGTGACGGCTCGCCCTGATAGCCGAACCCTTGCGCCATGGTCTGGGCGACGCGCTTGGCGGGTGCGTCGGCATAGTCCTGATAATAGCCCGTGTCCTCGCCCGTCAGCAGCGACTGCATGGCATGGTGCCAATCGTCGTTCCATTCGGCGGTGAAGAGGCGCGGCTTGTTGTCGGCATCGAACCGCAGGAGCCGGGTGGTGTTCTCGTCGTCTTCGATGGTGAGATGGATGTGCCGGTCGGGAAACTTGGCGCGCACCTCGCGCGCCATCTCCGCCAGGATCTCTTCTTGCGAAGGGTCCTTGATCTGATCGATGGCATCGAAGCGAAGTCCGTCGAAGCGGAACTCCTCGAGCCAGTAAAGCACGTTGTGAATGAAGAACTGGCGGACCGGCGCGCGGTCGAAGGCGATGGCGCCGCCCCAGGGCGTCTGCCGCTCGGCATGGAAGAAGTCCGGCGCGTAGAGATGAAGATAGTTTCCGTCAGGCCCGAAGTGATTATAGACCACGTCGAGCAGGATCATCAGCTCGCGTTCGTGGCAGGCGTTGACCAGCCCCTTCAGCCCTTCCGGCCCGCCATAGATGCTGTGCGGCGCGTAGAGCAGCACCCCGTCATAGCCCCAGCCGCGATTGCCCCCGAACTGCGCCACCGGCAAGAGCTCGACGGCCGTGATGCCGACATCCACCAGGCGATCGAGATCGCGGACGATGCCGTCGAAGGTCCCGTCGAGCGAGAAGGTGCCGGTGTGCAGCTCGTAGAGGATTGCCTCTTCCCAGGGGCGCCCCTTCCATTGGGGCGTGCGCCAGTCATAGCTTCGTGGGTCCACGAGCCGGCTCGGCCCGTGCACGTCGCCGATTTGTGCGCGCGCGGCGGGATCGGGCACGCGCATCCCGTCCGCCAGGACATATTGGTAGCCCCCATCGACGGGAACCGCGTCGGTCGTCACCTCGAACCAGCCGTCCTCCATCTTCGCCATGGGAACGGTGCTGCCGCCTTCGGCGTGGAGCGCGACCATGTTCTGGGCCGGCGCCCAAAGCCTGAAGCGCGCGCCGCCGTCGACAATTTCGGCGCCCCAGGGCAATGCATGCGCGAATCGCGCAGCCATCAGTCGGTCCTTTCGAACAGCAGGAGCCCGCGTCCCGGAATGGTGGTCTTGCCCGTGGCGATCGGCGCATCCGGACGGATCAGGCCGTTGGCCGAATCGCAGAGGAGCCGCCAGCGCAAGTGACGCTTGCCGAAATACGGAAAGATGAAGTCGATCGGGTCGGCGTCCGCGTTGAACAGAAGCAGCAGGATGTTGCCGCCGCCGGCGAAGGACGCGCCGATGCATTTGGCCACCGGGTCTTTCCAGTGCTCCGCCTGCTTCTCCTCGCCGTCGGGCTTGAACCAGGCAATGCTCTTGATGAGCGGCGCCACGGGCTCGCCATGCAGAAAGTGCTTGGTGCGCAAGAGCGGTATCTGCGCCCGCAAGCTCACGACCCCTCGTACGAAGTCGTGAAAAGCGCGGTCGCGGTCGCTCACATTCCGCCAGTCGACCCAAGAGACCTCGTTGTCCTGGCAAAAGGCGTTGTTGTTGCCGCCTTGGGTGCGGCCGATCTCATCGCCCATTTGCAGCATGGGCGTGCCGTGGCTGAACAACAGGCTCGCCACGAAGGCGCGGCGCACGCGGTCGCGGCGATCGAGGATGACGGGATCGTCGGTCGGTCCCTTGGCGCCCCAATTGTAACTTCGGTTGTCGGAATGGCCGTCCTGGTTGTTCTCTTTGTTCGCCTCGTTGTGCTTCTTGTTGTACGAGACGAGGTCGGTCAGGGTGAAACCGTCATGGGCGGTGATGAAGTTGACGCTCGCCCACGGTTTGCGGCCGCGGTGGTCGTAGATTTCTGCCGAACCCGATATGCGGCGCCCAAGCGCCGGAAGCATTCCCATGTCGCCCTTCCAATAAGAGCGTAACCCGTCGCGCCAAAGGTCGTTCCATTCCGCCCAGCCCGGCGGAAAGCCGCCGACTTGGTAGCCGCTTTCGCCAAGGTCCCATGGTTCGGCGATGAGCTTCGCCTGGCTCAAGACGGGGTCTTGGCCGATCGCGTCCAGGAAGGACGCGCTCGGATCGAAATCCGTGTTGTCGCGGGCGAGCGCCGAGGCGAGGTCGAAGCGGAAGCCGTCCACGCCGCACTGCTCGACCCAGTAGCGGAGCGAATCCAAGACGAGTTGCAGCACGCGCGGATGACCGACATTGAGCGTGTTCCCGCAGCCCGTGGTGTCGTGATAGTGGCGCTTGTCCTCGGCGAGTTTGTAGTAGGACGCGTTGTCGATGCCGCGGAAGGAAAGCGTTGGGCCAAGCGCGTTGCCTTCCGCCGTGTGGTTGTAGACCACATCGAGGATGACCTCGATGCCGGCCTCGTGCAGGCGGTCGACGGTGTTCCGGAATTCCTCGATGCCCGCGCCGGGCGAGATATAGCGCTGGGCGGGAGCGAAGAAGCCGACACTGTTATAGCCCCAGTAATTGCTGAGGCCTTCCTCCACCAGGTGCCGGTCGTCGACCATGGCGTGCACCGGGAGAAGTTCCAGCGCCGTGACGCCAAGCTTGACGAGATGCTCGATCACCGCCGGCTGGGCGAGGCCGGCGAACGTGCCGCGCAAGGGTTCCGGAACGTCGGGATGGAGCGCCGTCATGCCTTTGACGTGCGCCTCGTAGATGACGGTTTCATGCCAGGGCCGGTTGGGGCGCGAGTGCGCCGGGCGCATGCCGTCGGCGACGACCACGCATTTGGGCATGAAGCGCGCGCTGTCGGTCTTGCTCTTGATGAGGTCGGTACGTTTGGCGCCGATCTGATAGCCGAACAGACAGTCGTCCCAGATGAGCTTCCCGGCATAGGCCTTCGCATAAGGGTCGAGCAGCAGCTTGTTGCGGTTGAAGCGGTGGCCGTCGCGCGGGGCATAGGGCCCATGGACGCGGTAGCCGTAAAGCTGCCCCGGCGCCAGCCCGGGCACGTAGCCGTGCCACACCTCGTCGGAGTATTCGGGCAGCGTGATCCGCTCGGTCTCCGTGCCGCCCTGATCGAACAGACAAAGGTCGACGCGCGTGGCATTGGCGGAGAACAGGGCGAAGTTGACGCCTCGACCGTCATAGGTCGCGCCAAGCGGCCGTGGGTTTCCGGGACCAAGCTTCGAATCCGTCAATCGTCGTCCTCCGGCGGGCCGTCCAACGGCTCGACCAGTTCGAGCGCGGCGCGCAAGGGGATCGGCAGTACGACCGGCCGGTTCACGCCTTCGTACAGAATCTCCTGAAACAGCTTGTCGGCCAGGAACAGCGGCAACAGCTCGCCGCCGGCAAGATGCGAGCCGCTCGCCGAGTCGTCGCGGGCCATGCCGTAGGCGCGCAAGAAGCGCCGCTCGGCGAGGGAGCGCCAATTGAGGGCGCGGGTTTCGATCTCGTCGAGCTGACTGGCGCCCCGCTGCTTCTGACGGTCGACGGCGGTGCGCGCCGCGTAGTCGAAGGAGCGCAGCATGGTTGCGATGTCGCGCGAAGGCGGCGCTTTCTGCCGGCGCTCGTCCACCGGCTGATCCGGCTCGCCCTCGAAGCCGACGATATAGATGTCGTTCGCCGACACGAGAACCTTGGCGAGATGATAGTCGTTGTGCAGGCGGATCTTGTTGCCGCGCGCATTCGTGGGAACCAGCGTATCGATGCGTTTCAGCATCGCGCTGCGCAAGGTCAGGAGCCTTGTGGCAAGCTCCTGCGCCTCCGCATCGGCGGTGTCGGGCAGTGTCTCGATATAGGCAAAAGCTTGCTCGGCGCGCGCCACGGCCCGGGCACGCCAGTCTTCGAGGTCCGCGTCCGTGACGGGTTCGGGCGCGAAGTCCGGATCGCTCGGATCGGCATTGGCCAGTGCGCGGTGCAACTCACCGGTCCGCGCGCCGATGGTCTCGACCAAGGAGAGCGAATAGGGCAGGCCGCCATTGCCCTCGCCGGACAACGCTACGTCTTCCAACTCGCGGTCGAGCGCGTTGACCACGACCGTCCAGCCGTCGCCCTGGTTGCGCACATGCTCAAAAGCAACGGCCAAAGCCGTGGGCGTGCCGCCGGCATCCACATATTCGAAGGCGCCGAGATAAGGCGGGCTATTGGTGAAGTTCGTTTTGGACAGGAAGCGGCCCATCTCGATGCCGGGGTCCATACCGGAGCGCAGCCTGCGGGAAATCTTCAGGTTCACGCGGTCGTCGAGCGTGCGCGTCGTGTGGGCATGCTCTCCGGTCTCCACGCGGCGCACTTCGAGCTCTTCGGAAAGATCGAGTGCGCGCAGGGCGTCGCTGGCGTCGAAGCGGAAGGTGCCGTCGGCCGCCGGCAAGGTCTCGTGCTCGCGCATGGCATGCAGCAAGGCCCGGGGAAAGGTTTCGCCGTGCGCGGCGTCGAAGACGAGTCCGGCCCGGGGTCCGCGCCTGATCTTGGCGAGCAAATAGGGCAGCAGCGGGCTGTCGTGCCGCAAGTCTTCCTCGCCCCAGGAGAGCGCGATCGGCAGGAAATAACGCTGGGCCGCGCCGTCCTCGAGCATGATCTTCGCGGCAAGCAGCAGGAAGTTCTCGCGGCCGGCTTGCGGCAGCTCGCCGATCCGCTCGGGCGTGGCGGAGGCGATGACCGCGTCCTTGGGACCGAACCAGCGCTGGCGCGCGATATAGGTGGGCAGCAGGTCGTGGACGATGCGGTCGATGCGGGCGCTGTCGCCGCGTTGGCTGTCCACGATGTTCCACCCCTCGCTGAGGATGAGGGTCTCGAGCTCGGGGAGAGACTCAGGCGCCAAGTCCGGCAAGGACGGGAGTTGCGCGGGATCGGTGAGGGTGAACCAGTAAAAGCCGTAGGCCGGCAGCGTCAGCAGATAAGGCAGCGTGCCGATGGGCGGGAAGGGAGAGGCGCCGGTCAGCTCGACCGGAACGCTGCCCTTCTGGCTCGAAAGATCGAGCTCCACCGCTTGCGCGGAGCGCGACAGGTTGAACACGCACAGCATCACGTCGCCTTCGTACTCGCGCAAATAAGCGAGAACCTTGCGGTTGCTCGGGCGCAAGAACGTCATGTTGCCGTTGCCGAAGGCCTCATGGGTTTGGCGCACGGCGATCATGCGCTTGGTCCAGTTGAACAGCGAGCTGGCGTGCTTCTCCTGGGCTTCGACGTTGACGGTCTCGTAGCCGTAAATGGGATCCATGATCGGCGGCAGATAGAGCCGCTGCGGATCGGCGCGGGAGAAACCCCCATTGCGGTCGGCCGACCACTGCATGGGGGTGCGGACGCCGTCCCGGTCGCCGAGATAGAAATTGTCGCCCATGCCGAGCTCGTCGCCGTAATAGAGCACCGGCGTGCCGGGCATGGAGAGCAGCAGCCCCGTCAACAGCTCGATCTTGCGCCGGTCGTTGTCGAGAAGCGGCGCGAGCCTCCGCCGGATGCCGAGATTGAGCCGCGCCCGCTGGTCCGTGGCGTAGGTCTCCCACAAATAGTCGCGCTCGGAGTCCGTCACCATTTCCAGCGTCAGCTCGTCGTGGTTACGCAGGAAGATCGCCCATTGGCAATCCTCGGGGATCGGCGGCGTCTGGCTGATGATGTCGGTGATGGGATAGCGGTCTTCGCGGGCGAGCCCCATGAAGATGCGCGGCATCAGCGGAAAGTGGAACGCCATGTGGCACTCGTCGCCGTCGCCGAAATAGGGGCGTGTATCCTCCGGCCATTGATTGGCCTCGGCGAGCAGCATGCGGTCCGGATAGCGCTGGTCGAGCTCCGCGCGGAACTTTTTCAGGAGCTCGTGGGTCTCGGGCAGATTCTCATTATTGGTGCCCTCGCGCTCCAGGAGATAGGGCACCGCGTCGAGACGCAGGCCGTCGACGCCCATGTCGAGCCAGAAGCGCAACACGCGCAGGATGTCGGCAAGGACGCGCGGGTTGTCGTAGTTCAGGTCCGGCTGGTGCGAATAGAAACGATGCCAGAAATATTGCTGGGCGACCGGGTCCCAGGTCCAGTTGGATGTCTCGGTGTCGAGGAAGATGATGCGCGTGCCGGCATATTTCTGGTCGGTGTCGCTCCACACATAGTAATCGCGCCACACGGAGCCCGGCTTTGCCTTGCGCGCCCGCTGAAACCACGGATGCTGGTCGGAGGTGTGGTTGACCACCAGCTCGGTGATGACCCGGATGCCGCGGTCGTGGGCCGCCGCCACGAACTGGCGGAAGTCGCGCATGGTGCCGTAGGTGCGATTGATCGAGGTGTAGTCGGCGATGTCGTAGCCGTCGTCGCGCAAGGGCGACGGATAGAACGGCAGCAGCCAGATCGCTGTGACGCCGAGGTTCTGGAGATAGTCGAGCTTCTGCATGAGCCCGGCGAAATCTCCGACCCCGTCATTGTCGGAATCGAAGAACGCCTTGATGTGCAGCTCATAGATGACGGCGTTCTTGTACCAGTGCCGGTCGTTGCGATCGATCATTGACAACTCGAGTAAGGCTGGGGGGCCGGGCGATGACGTCTCGAAGGTCGCCTTGATAGGCGGAACCTCCGTCGAAAGTAAGGGGCTTCAAGCCTCGCGACTAGAGGCCACGGGGCCGCGCTCAGTCACGCGGGTCCCCACCAGGCGAGATAGCGCCGCCTAAAGATTAGGCTGCCCCAAGCTTCTTGGAAAACAGCTTCACCGGGTCGGTGTCGGACTCGGCGAAGGACTGGATGAAGCTGTCGCGCCAATTCGCCAGGTCGTAGGTCTCGATCCGCTGCCACAGCCGGTTATGGCGCGCCCAGCGCTCCTGGCGTGGCATGGTCAACGCGCGGTCGAGCGCGCGCGCCATCTCGTTGATGTCGTGCGGGTTGATGAGGAGCGCCTCGCGGAGTTGCTCGGCCGCGCCGGCGAAGCGGGATAAGACGAGCACGCCGGGGTCCTGGGGCGCTTGCGCGGCGATATATTCCTTGGCGACCAAGTTCATGCCGTCCCTGAGCGGGGTGACGAGGCCGACGGCGGCTTCGCGGTAGAGCCGGGTGAGAATGTCCTGCGGTACGCCGTGATGGATATAAGTGACGGGCGTCCAGCGCAGGTCGCCGAAGCGGCCGTTGATGCGGCCCACCAAGCGCTCCACGTCCTCGCGAATCTCCTGGTACACGGGCAGGATCTCGCGCGTCGGCGGGGCGATCTGCACCAGCCGCACCTTGCCGCGATGCTCGGGGAACTCCTCGAGCAGTTGCTCGAAGGCACGCAAGCGCTCGGGCAGCCCCTTGGTGTAGTCCAGGCGGTCGACGCCGATGATCGTCTTCACGTCCTCGCCGAGGTCGGGAAGGATGGGGCCCTTGCTGCTCTCCGCCTCGGCCAGCTTGCGGAAGGCGGTCGCGTCGATGCCGATGGGAAACACCGAAGCGGTGGTGGTCTCGCCTTGCGCCGCCATGCGGTCGCCGTGCAGCGGTTCGCCGTCGAGCGAGGCCGCGACGTAGCGGCGGAAGTTGTCGCGGTCGGAGCAGGTCTGGAAGCCGACCACGTCGTAAACCATCAGCGCGTTGCCGAGGCGCTTCTGACCCGGTATGGCCGCGAAGATCTCGGGCGACGGGAAGGGTGTGTGCAGGAAGAAACCGATGCGCGAGGTGCAGCCGCGGCCGCGCAGCTCCTCGGCCAGCGGGATCAGATGATAGTCATGCACCCAGATCAGGTCGTCCGATCCGACCAGCGGCATGAGCGCGTCGGCGAAGCGGGCGCTGACATTGAAATAGGTCTCGTTGTGCTCCTCGTTGCACTGGGCCAGATCGAGGCGGTAGTGCAGGGAGGGCCAAAGACAGCGGTTGGCGTAGCCGTAGTAATAGCCTTCGGCTTCCTGCGGCGTGAGGTCGATGGTGGCTACGGTCAGCCCTGAGATGGACTCGACCTTGGGCGGGGTGCGCAGCGCGTCGTCGGTCACGTCGCCGCTCCAGCCGAACCAGACGCCCTGCGAGGCCTTAAGCGCATCGCCCAGCGCGACGGCCAAGCCGCCGGTCTGAAACTTGGCGCCGAAGTCCGCGACGCGATTGGAGACGACAACGAGCCTCCGCGTCTTTGCGGTCATCTCAGGGCTCCCGGCGTTGGCAGGCAGTCGATCGGCAGACGAGCCAAATCGCGCACTTGAAACGTTGGATGGCATCTTCCGTACCTTGCTTCCGTAACTTTTTCGGATGACGCCGCCATGTCCCACCTCTCCTGGAGCGTCTCATTTTAAACGGAAATCGTCACAATGGGTTCCTAACATGGGCAAAATTGTTCTAGGTCTGGGGCACAGCGTCTGCGCTGCCAGGGCTCCATCGGGTGGCAACTATCCCATTGAAACCACGGGTTGATCTTGAGGGACCATGACTGAGAATTTGCCACCCGTCGGCGAAAACAGCGCCTTTTTCTTCGATTTCGACGGGACGCTGGTGGCGATCGCCGCGCGGCCCGATCTCGTGCAGGTGGAGCCCCGCGTGCGCGATCTGCTCCGCGCCTTGGACGATCGATTCGGTGGCGCTGTCGCCGTCGTGACGGGCCGTCCTCTCGATGTGGTCGACGGCTTTCTCGCGCCGCTGGCCCTGCCGACGGCGGCCGAGCACGGCTCGGTCCGGCGCGACGCGTCGGGGCGGATCCATGCTGACGGCAACGGCGCCGAGGCGGTCGAAGCGGCGCACCGTATGCTGAAGCCGCTGGCCGATGCGAATCCCGAATTGATCCTCGAGCGCAAGAGCTCGTCCGTGGCGCTGCATTACCGGCAGCGCCCGGACCTTGCGGAGGCGTGCGCCGCTTCTGTCGAAGAGGTAGTCGCGACAAACCCCAACCTCGTGATCTTGCCGGGCAAGATGGTGTTCGAGCTCAAACCCCAGGGCGTGGACAAGGGTGTGGCCGTGCGTGCGTTTCTGGAGGAAGCGCCGTTCAAGGGGCGGACGCCCATCTTCGCCGGTGACGACGTCACGGACGAGCATGCCTTCGCCGTGGTGAACGCACTCGGCGGTATCACCATCAAGATCGACGATGGCGACACGCAAGCCGAATACCGCACGGACCGCAACGAACTGTTCGACTGGATTTCCAGGCTGGTCGCCCGGGGCTGAACGTCGAAAGAGCGGAAGGTCAGCTTCCGACCATTTCTCCGCCATTGGGGTGCAGGACCTGTCCGGTCATATAAGAAGAGTCCGCGCAGGCGAGGAAGAGGTGACAGGGCGCAACCTCGTTAGGCTGGCCGGCACGGCCCAAGGGCACGTGCTTGCCGAACTCTGCGACCTTCTTAGCATCGAAGCTGGCGGGAATGAGCGGCGTCCAGATCGGGCCGGGCGCGACGGCATTCACGCGAATGCCTTTGCCAGCCAAGTCTTGTGACAAGGATCGGGTCAGCGAGACGATCGCGCCCTTGGTCGCGGAATAGTCCATGAGCTGGGTTTGGCCGCGATAGGCGGTGACGGAGGCCGTGTTGACGATTGTCGCGCCTTGCTTGAGATGCGGAAGCGCCGCCTGTGTCATGAAGAAGTAGCCATAGAAATTGGTGCGAAAGGTCCGCTCGAGCTGCGCCTCGCTGATGTCCTCCAGATCCTCGTCGGTGTGCTGCTCGGCGGCATTGTTGACCAACACATCGAGGCCGCCAAAGGTGTCGAGTGTCTGTTTCACGGCATCGGCGCAGAAGGCCGCTTGGCCGATATCGCCCCTGATCAAGAGGCATTCGCCACCCTCCCGCTCCACCAGGTCCTTGGTGTCTTCGGCGTCCTTGTCTTCCTCGAGATACACGATCGCGACATTCGCGCCTTCCCGGGCGAACAGCGCGCTGACCGCGCGGCCGATGCCGCTGTCGCCGCCCGTGACAATGACGGACTTGCCTTCGAGCCGGCCGGCGCCGGCGTAGCGGGGCTCATACTCGGGCCGAGGCACCATCTGCGCTTCGCGCCCGGGCTGACGGTCTTGTTCTTGCGGCGGCTGCCCGCCTTGCTTCTCCGATTCCAGCATCACGCAGACTCCATCTGTTTTGAGGGAAACCAGAGAACGGGATGCGAAGTTCCCTTTGCATGAAGGTCTTGCGGCCGCTAACGCTTTTCGCCGGATCGCGCCCAAAAAGCTTACAAGAGCGCCGATCCGCCCCTATATTGAGGTGGGGTCCGGGGGGGAGCGCTTAACTTTTAGCTCCGAGGTGTCAAAAGACATGCTGGACGACATGCCACGGCAGGGCACCGCCCTTGTCGCAACTTCTAGCGCCGATGTGGCGGACTATGACGATACGTCTTCGCACGAGCCGGCGAAGGCTGGCCGCCGTGCGCGCGCGGTCAGGCAGAAAATCGTCAAGCCGTCGGCACTCGGGATGTTCCTCAAGCCGATCGGCATCGCCATCGGGCTGGTGCTGATCGCTTATGCGCTGCTGTCGCTCGGGACCAATTTCTATCGCAGCTACTACCGCCACCTCGACCACACCGCCGCGGTCCATCCGGACCAGAGCATGTTCGACGTCTTTTTCCCCAGCAAGAGCCTGCCGGCCGACGCGGTCGATCTCGTCGTCAAGGACGTCGACGGGACCTTGCACCGGGTCGTGGCGAGCAAGTCCGAGACGGACGCGTTCGTCAACGACACTATCCTGATGCTCGATCAGGAGCGCGCGCGCATCAAGGAAGCGGCGCACCAGGACATCGACCGCAGTTTCGCGCTCGCCTTTCAGGACCGCGAGCAGACCATCGCCGCCTATGCCGACTGGTTCTTCGCCTGGAAGCGCTCCTACGTGGTGCTGAAGGAGACCATCTCGTCCGCCGTGAGCCGCTTCTTCGAGACCGGCAAGTACGAGTCGCTGTCCGAGGCCATCCAGGCCGATGTAGAGACGTATTTCCTGCGCAATTACACCGAGCAGGTGCTGAAGCCCGAGCTTCGCGACCAGACCATCACCGCGGGCGTGGAACAGTCGGTGCGGCACGCCCATGACAGCTACCGCCGGGTCATCGCCAATGGCGACATGCGGCTTCAGCTGTTCCTCGCCAAGAACACGAGCCACATGGAGGACATCCCGGCGACGACCTCGATGACCAACGTCAAGCTCGACTGGGATGCGCAGAAGTGGAAGGCGCCCACCTATCTGATGGAAGATCGCGCGTTCGACGGCGTGGTCGGCGTGGGGACGGCGGCGGCGGGCGGCACGGTCGGCGCGCTTACTCTGGGCCGCGCGATCAATGGCATTGCGGCCCGCAGTTTCGGGCAGATGTCGGCGCGGGTCGCCACCTCGCTTGCGACGCGCGCGACGCCGGCGCTGCAAGGCGCGGCGGTCGGCACCGCCGTCCAGCCCGTGGGCGGTCAGGTGATCGGCGCGGCCATCGGCGTGGCGATCGGCATCGCCATCGATTATCTCGCCAACGAGGCCAACGAAGCCATCAACCGCGAGAGCTTCGTCGCCGCCAACGAGGAGGCGCTGGACGCCACCATCACCGCCTGGAAGTCGGGGCTTGAGGCCAGCGTCGACACGGCCATCGACAAATGGTTCGACGATGCGAGAGCCTCCGTTGTACTCGCCTCCCAATAAGTTTCCCGCCAACCCGCGGCCTCGGCCTTTCGGGCAGGGCCCCAAGCCCAGCCACGCGCCCTGGGTGGCGGAGGACGGGGCCGCGCCGCCAAAGGCCGGTTTTCCCAAGGATTCCGGCCAGGATTTCGGGTCGCATTTCCGCCGCTTGGCGGGCTATGCTGAGCCCAAGAAAGAGAACGGTGAGGGCGTTACGGGGATGGAAGAGAGCGTCAAGGCAATCGCGCATCCGGCGGCGAGCCGGTCTTTGCGCGAGGCTATTCGCAAAGCCCGTCTGGACGAGGCCGAGCGCCTCGATATGACCGCGGACCATCGGGACGGCGAGATCGCGCGGCTCGAGCTCCTAAAGGCCGAGCTCGAGACGGTGTTCGCCGAGATTCCGAAGCAGGACGACCGTTTCAGTCTCGCCCTTGTGCCGAGCCGCCCCGCGCGGCTGTGGATCGATCTCTTCACCTATGTGGCCATCGACGACGGCTCGGGCGCCTATCTCTTCATCCGCAACAGCGAGAACGGCCGGCGTACGCTGTTCAGCGCGAGCAATGTGGCCGACGTGACGGACCGCATCACGACCTATATGGCGCGGGAGATCGTGCGCCGTGAGCGGATGGAAGCGGCGATCTTGGAGCCGGGTCCGCGCCAGAGACTGTTTGCGGAGCCGGAGCGCTCGCGCCCCCCGACGGGCGTCGTGCTGTCGGCCTTTATCGTCGGCCTTTTGTCTGGCGCAGCGGGGCTGTTCGCCGCGCTCTGGCTCAGCGTTCCCTGAGCACGCGCCGCTCGCATTCCCACACTTGATCGCTGCTCGCGGCCGCGCGGCCGACCATCTCCACGCGCCAGCCATTGCCGGCCTTTTCGATAGTGTACTCGTTATAGCGCGCAGCCGGCGCGCGCCCCTCGACGGCTTCGGAGGCGGACGGCACGCCGACGACGATCGCGGGTCCGCTGACCGTGTCGAGCTCTCGGATGCTCTGCTCGTGACGATGCCCGTGCAGCACCAACTCGGCGCCATGCTCGCGCAGAATTTCGGTAAGCTTCTTGGCATCGCGCAGTCCGCGCCGCCAGCCCGATTGTCCCGGCAACGGCGGATGATGGATCAGAACGACGCGGAACAGGCCTTCGCGGCCGAGCGTGTCGAGCGCGCCCTTTAAATATTCGCGCTGCGTCTTGCCGATGCGGCCCGCGGCGACGAACGCCATGGTGGGGATGGCCGAGGACAGCGCGACGATGCCGATGTCGCCGAAGCAGCGGACGAAGGGAAAGCCGGTCTTGGGCGTCGGGAACAGCGCTTCGCCCGCTTCGTTCGCCCGCATATAAGGCTGCCAGTGGCGCGTGCTCTTGTCGGGGTGGAGCCGGACATAGGCGTCGTGATTGCCGGGAATGGCGGTCACCTCGTCCGGCGGGCCGAGATGACGCAGCCACTCCGCCGCCTTTAGGAACTCCTCGGGCAGACCGAGATTGACGAGGTCGCCGGTGACGGCGATGTGGTCCGGGTTCCGCTCGATGAGGTCGCGGGTGAGCAGATCGAGGATCTCGCGCTTGTGCACGTACTTCCGCCCGCGATGCCAGTTCACGTAGCCCAGGATGCGCTTCGACAGGAGGTGCCGCCGCTTGGCGTGCGGGACCGGGCTCAAATGAATGTCGGAGAGGTGGGCGAGGGTGAACATACGGGTGAGAATACCTGGCGTGCAGCTTCAAGCTACACTCGTCATGCCCGGCCTTGTTCCGGGCGTCCACGTGCGCGGGTTAAGCTGTGACTGCAGGCCAGTCGAGACTTCAAGATCTCTCCGGCAATTCTTCCATTCTGCTGACATTTGTTTGACCTCTTGTGATTGCGCTGCCTCTAGACTTGTATGTTTAGGGCTGCAATGTGCACTCACTATTAGGGCACCGGAGTCTTGGCCGCCCTGTCCAGTCCCTGTGCCTTGGCGGGGAGGAGCATCGATGGAGACTCATCAGATCCGGTATTTCCTGGCCGCGTGCGAGACGCTGAATTTCTCGCGCGCCGCCGAGCAATGCAACGTCGCCGTGCCGACGCTGAGCAAGGCTATTCAGAAGCTGGAGGACGAACTGGGCGGCCAGTTGTTCCACCGCGAACGGCGCCTGACTCACCTGACCGACCTGGGCCGGCTCATGCAACAGCATTTCTCCGCTGCCCAAGGCGCGCTGGAGGCGGCCAAGACGGACGCTCAGAGCTATAAGCGCCTGGAAGACGCACGGCTCAAGCTGGGCGTCTTTTCCACCATGCCCGCCAGACAGCTGACCGGCTATCTGCGCGCGCTTCGCGCCGCCGCTCCAAAGCTCGTCCTCGATCTTTGGGAAACCCACTGCGAAGAACTCACCGATGCGCTCATTGCCGGCGAGATCCACGTCGCCATCATGAGTGCGCTGGACTATGACGAGCGCTTCAGGGTGATACCGCTCTATCGTGAACGCTTTGACATCTCCTTCGCGCCAGGTCACCGCTTTGAACAGATGAAGACCGTGCCGCTGCGCGAACTCGTTGGCGAGCCGTACATCAAGCGGATGCACTGCGAATATCCGGAAAATCTCGCCAAGCTCGGCGGAGGCATCACCTACGACGATTTGGAGGTTCGTTACATGACCGAGCGCGAGGACTGGGTGCAGATGATGGTGGCCTCCGGTCTCGGCTGCGCCGTGATGCCGCAATTCCTGCCCCTTATCGACGGGCTGGTGTTGCGCCCCCTGGTCGAGCCGGAAGTGTCGCGGCAGATCAGCATGGTCACGGTCGCGGGCCGGCCGCACAGCGAGCCGGTCTCTCTCGCCCTCAAATCCGCCCAGTCCCTCGCCTGGGTTGACTGACCCGTCCCGACTTTAGCCGTTGGCTAACGAAACGTTGCCCGCCGTCTAATTCCGGCGAGGCGCCCGTGGCGGTAGATTTTTTCTCGGAAAGTCACGGGCTGTGGCGCGGTCCCGCCGGAAGGCGGGCGGGCCCGTCTGGCTGCGCGTATTCGGACGGGCGCCGCTTTGGAGTTGCCGCTCGAACCGGCGAGGGAAGGAAAGAGAATGGTGTACAGATGTCTCTTGGAGCAGCGATCCGGCGCGTCCGGCCTTTGGAATTCTCCGTTTACGCTGGCTGGCTTCGCGGCCGCGCTTGTTTTTATTGCGGCGCTGACGCTCGGTGTATCGCCGGCACGGGCGCAAAACACCACGGTTTGCGATAACGCCGCGGCGGGCTCAGGAGGCCCTTTTCCGTCCGGCTCCGCTGTGTTCAACGCGACAGCCTGCGGCATTGGCGCCCTTGCCGATGGCGAGTGGAGCTCGGCCTATGGCCGGGATAGCACGGCGAGCGGTACCAACAGCTCGGCCTTTGGCTACCTCAGCTCGGCGAGCGGCGACGGCAGTGCGGCCTTTGGCAGATCAAGCACGGCGAGCGGCGGCGGCAGCGCGGCCTTTGGCAACTTCAGCACGGCGAGCGGCGGCAGCGCGGCCTTTGGCGCCGGCAGCACGGCGAGCGGCATCAACAGCGCGGCCTTCGGCCCCCTCAGCACGGCGAGCGGTTTGTTAAGCTCGGCCTATGGCCGGGATAGCACGGCGAGTGGCGACTTAAGCTCAGCGTATGGCCGGGATAGCCAGGCGAGCGGTGGCAACAGCTCCGCCTTTGGCAACAGCAGCAGGGCGAGGGGCACCTCCTCCGTCGCCATCGGCAACGGCGCCACCGTCAATGCCGGAAGCACCAATTCCGTGGCGGTGGGGGCGGGCAACACGGTGACCGGCGTGGGCAGCGGCGCTTTCGGCACCGGCAACATTGTCAACGGCAATGGCAGCTTCGCCATCGGCGACCCCAACGTCATCAACGGCAACAGAACGTTCGTGCTCGGCGACGACAATACGATCAACGGCCCGAACGTGGCCGGCAATGGCGACGCTATCAACGTGGTGGGCTCCGACAACACGGTTGCCGGCGTGGGCAGCGCGGCGGGCTCCTCGGTGCTCGGCAACAACAACACCGTCGACGCGGAAAACGCCATCGCCATCGGTAACAACACCGCCGTGACCGGCGCGAATGGGATCGCCATGGGCCTCAACGCCCAGTCGACCGGCGCCAACGCCATCGCCATCGGCGAGGGCGCGGTGGCGACGGGCTCCTTCGCGGCGGGCAACTTCGCGACGGCTTCGAACGGCGGCGCGGCGTTCGGCGATTTCGCGACCGCGACGGGGACGAACAGCACGGCGGTCGGGCCCAACACGACAGTGGTCCATAAGAACGCGGCGGCCTTCGGCAATGGCGCCACGACGACGCGCGACAATCAGCAGGTGTTTGGCACCACGTCGAACACCTACACGATGGCGGGTCTGACCTCGAGCCGTAGCAAGTCGGCGCAAGGCAAGCCCACGCATCTCGTCACGTCGAACGCGGGCGGCGACCTTGCCGCCCATACACCCGCACAACTCGGCCTTGCCTCCGGAGCGGACGTCGACGCGCTGCAGTCCGACATTGACGCGCTCGGTCAGCGCGACCAGAAGCTGACCGAGGGCCTCGCAGCTGTAGCGTCTATGGCGCAGCCCATTCTACTGCCGGGTCAGCATTTCGCCATGCGCGCGGGCTGGGGCGGTTATGACGACGCCAGTGCCGTCAGCTTCACAGCTGCGGGTCTTCTCGCCAAGAATCTGCTGAGCAACGGCCGCGGCACGCTGATCGCCGACGCCGGTGTTGGCGTCGGCACGAGCGAGGGCGAGGTCGCCGGGCGCGCCGGCCTCACTTTCGGCTGGTAGATTATTTACTGCGGTCATGACCGGGGCATGTTTGCCCCGGCCATTGGCATGCCTCCTAACATATGCCGTGTCAGGACTCGGACGATCATGGCAAGATCGGAGCATGTGTCGGAAACTCGTCTTGATATTGGGGCTTGGGCTCCTGGCGACTCCCGGGCCTGTCTTTGCCCAAGACGCGGTCGAGCTTGCCGTTACCCAGCGGCAGATTGTGGCGATGCCCGGCGCCGAGAAGATCGTGCTTCTCGTACGCAACAGCCTCATTACGCTCAACGACGCGCTTAAGACCGGGAACTACACCGTGCTGCGCGACATGGGCGCGCCCGGGTTTCGCGAGGCGAACAGCGCGGCGCATCTGTCGCAGATCTTCGCCGACCTCGTGGCCAAGAAGGTCGATCTGTCGGCCGTGGCGGTGATCACGCCGCAACTCAGCCAGGCGCCTGGGCTCGATCAAGAAAAAGGCATGCTTCATCTCAAGGGCTATTTTCCGGGGAAGCCCGTGCAGATCAATTTCGAGCTGCTCTATCAGGCGGTCGATGGTCAGTGGCGCTTGTTCGGAATTTCGGTGAACCCGGGCGCGCCGGTGGCTGCGGAAATGCAGGGCTCGCAGCCGAACACCGCCGAGAAGAAGTAATTCCCCACCTTGTGCCCGGGGTTTCCTTATGCGTGCTCTCATTCTCTCGCCTCTTTGAGTGCGACTTATGCCCGCCTCCCGAAGCTGGGGTACAATGCCTGCATCCCTCGTCCATGAGGACGCGAGCTGCAGACCGTCTGCTTCTCGGGAAGGGGGACGCGGCGCCCGAGGTGGCGCGGTACCGCTGGGATGTCTCGGAGGCACAATTCCCGATAGGCCCGGACAACCGCGCCAGGCTAACGGACCAGCCTCGGGGGTCTCCAGTTCGCCCGCCTGCGCCGTAACGCGTGGGCCGTCGGGTGAGGTGCGTGATCTCCATGCGC
>MRWG01000255.1_pt1 | contig 83923 bp, 99 predicted proteins | sample 1013341 | NCBI WGS metagenome assembly MRWG01 (sample SAMN06117577, study PRJNA244670) | biofilm metagenome | biome: Water; feature: Cathode Biofilm; material: Biofilm; isolation source: microbial consortium enriched at the cathode of a solar microbial fuel cell | place: USA: District of Columbia ...
TTCCTCGGCCTTGGCAGCAGCCTCAGCGTCGGCCTTCGCCTTGGCCTCTTCCTCGGCCTTGGCAGCAGCCTCAGCGTCGGCCTTCGCCTGCGCTTTTGCCTCGGCCTTGGCCTTCTCCGCGGCGGCGATTTCTGCGGGCGGCGGACCATCCGCATCATAGCCGAACGCGGGAATGAGAGACGCGGCTTCGCTGTCGCTAAAGCCCGCCGTCTCCCCGGGTTGATACATTCGGTACACCCGGGTGAATGTTACGCGCCGCATCAGACCGGCAGACGCTCTGCACCGCCGAACACCAGCACCGCGCTCAGCGCGGCAGTGTCGGTATTCGCCGCGCTCAGGTTGGGGGTGAACTTCGCCCGCACATACTGGCCCGCGCCCATGAGGGGTACGTTGACCTCGAACGTCCCGGTTACGGTGCCGCCGCCAGAGGGGCCGGTGGCAACCACCGCCGTCGCGGCGGATTGCAGCGTCGCTGCGTCGGAAAGGTTGGACGCCTGCCCCTCTTCGACCTCGTAGGCCAGCGACAGGGTTTCACCCTCGGCAAGCGTCGCGGTGAACGGAATCGCCAGCACTGCGGACTGCGGCGAGTTCATCGACAGGCGATCCAGCGTAACGCCGGTCACCTCGGTATCGTCACCGCTTCCACCTGCGGTGACGGCTGTATTCGCGGCGGCGCGATCAACCTTGATCAGGTCGCCGATGCTACGGATTTGCGTAGTCATGTTGAAAATCCTCCACTCTCAAGAAGATCGGGGGGGCCACCATTGGCCCACCCGAGGTCAGTCCCATTGGGACCGGGCCGTTGTTAGACGCCCCAGGTAAGGCCGGTCATGACGGCAATTGCAGGCAGGTGACGCGCGCCGATGTCGTGCTGCATGATCATGCGCATCAGCGTCTCGTCGCGGCTGAACGCGGCCTGCATCTGGCCCGCGCTGTCCTTGTAGGCAGCCTCGGTGGACATCGCGACTTCGATCCCCATGTGCTCACCGATCAGGATATGAGCGGGATGCACCAGCATCAGCTCCGACTCCGTGCCGCCACCGAGGTTGTCCGGGATCTCGGTGGTGACATGCACCGGCTTCGCACGGAGCCGCCCGTCGGACATTTCCGGGTAGGCCTTGTTGCCGTTTCCGTCGCGCAGGTTCGTCAGGTACATCGCGGTGCGCGGCGACATGATCCAGTGTGCCCCGGTGAACGGAACGTTGGCATTGCCGAGCGCCAGCTCCATCCGCCCGAGATCGTTATCCACCTTCTGAAGGTCAGGGGTCGCAGTCATGGTCAGGATGTTCGAACTCGCATAGCTTGTTCCGGTCAGCTGGAAGCGCAGGCCCTTCGGCGCATACTCGGTGCCCGTTCCGCGCAGGAAGAAACGATCCTGAATCTGCGCACCATCGGAAACGGCATCATCGCGGATCATCCGGTCCACCGCCGTCGAGGACGAACGCAGCAGATCGTTGGAAATCGGAATGATCCCGCGCAGCTTTTTTGCCGACAGCTTGACCTGCCCGTAGGTGTAGCCGGTCGCCGGGGCATCATTGGTTTCGCCACCATACTCGAACGTCGCACCAGACGCGCGACGGTTCGTGGTCAGGTTCCCATTGGGCATCGGCACGATGCGCGGCCCCATGGCCGTCACCACGCTCGCCGGGCGCAGCAGTTCGATCACCTCGCCCGACACGTCCTCGGGCACGAGGAAGCCGCCAAGAGAACCCTGCCCCATCTGCTGGCCCGCCGCGAACAGCCCGCTGTCGCCGTTTGCCTCCGCGATCTGCTGTGCGACGTACTGGTTGCCGCCGGCCGCAGCGATCGTGCGCACCATCCGCGCAAAGGTCAGGCCCTTCTCGGCGGGCGTCGCCGGAACCGGGGCCGTGGCACCCGGCGCCTGCGGCGCGGGAAGCGGCTCGACCGGGCGCGCCGATTCCGCACGGCGGCGCTCGACCTCTTCGAGGCGCGCGATTTCGCCCGCGATCTGGTCGTCTTCTGCCTTGAGGGTTTCAAACGACGCCGTATTCTCTTCGGTCCAGTCCTCGCCTTCCGGCACGGATGCGACCAGCGCGTCCATCTTGTCGATCACCGCCGCACGGCGGGCTTTCAGCTCCAGGATTTTATCCATGGTTCGCTCCTATGTTGCGGCCCTCCGCCGCGTTTCAACTTGCGCAACGGCCCGCGCACGGCCCCCTGCGACGACTGCCCGGCTCGACCCGGAACTCTCAGACAGAACGCTCTCCAGTGTCCCGACGCGATCGGCCATGCCAGAGCGGATCGCTTCGGCGGCGGCGAGCATGGCCCCCTTGCCAAATTGCTCCCGCACAACACCCTCGGCGACACGCCGCCCGGCGGCGACATCCGCCACAAAGACGGATTCCAACGCATCGACATCGCGCTGAATGGCGGCGCGTCCCTCTTCGGTCGATGGGTCGGGACGCTTCATCGGCGCGCCGCTCGACACGATTTCGTAGGACATGCGGCCACCGGCATCCGCCGATTCCTGACGGCTCATCGACGCTACGATGCCAATCGAGCCAACCATTGCCGCGCGATCCATGACGATTTCAGATGCTTGCGCCGCCAACCAATAGGCGGCCGAGGCGGCCTGTCCGGTCACGAATGCCGTCATGGGCTTTGACGATGCGCGCAAGACTTCGGCGGCCTCGCCCAGGCCGGACACGACGCCACCGGGGCTGTCCACCAGTAGGGCGATCCGCTGCACATCGGTCGACGAGTCCGCAACACGATAATCCCGCATCACGCTATCCAGCGACGTGCCGCCAGAGGACGCGCTGACCATGTTGGATCGCGGATAGATTGCGCCGACCAGTGGAACGACCGCCGTGCCGTTGCGGATCATGCTCATTTCCGAGCCGTCAAGCCGGGTACCGAGCGCCGCCACAGCCTCCAGGCTGGTCGCAACCTGCGCGGCGTGACCATCCGACGCGAGCCGCTGAAGCACATCGCTGTCCAGCGCGCGCACGGCGATGGCCTCGATCGCCTCCAGGTAATCGGGCCGGATCGCCCAGGGCACCGACCGAATGGCCGCGACAATTGCCGTCAGTTCGTTTTTCATTCCGCGTCTCCTGTGATCGTACCGGGCTGGCCCGCCACCGCCATGTTCGAGGGGCGCCAGTATTCGCTGCCCGCATCGCCGTCGATGTCTGGCTGATTTTCCTTGGCGCGCAGTTCGTTGGCGTTCGACATGCCCATCTGGCGCTGCAGCCAATAGGCCTCCATCCGGCTCTTGATGTCGCCCTTCACCAGAGCGTCGGTCATGTGCTCGAAGTAATGCCCCGGTCGCGCGAAGAGCTTTGTCAGCTTCTCGCTGAAGCGCATGTAGTGCGGCCCCATGTGATAGATCACGAACTCCAGCGATTGTTGCTCGATGTTCGAAAACGTCGCCTTGCCGAGATCAAAAATGAGGTGCGGCGGAACGCCCCAGATGCGCGCCAGGTCCACGACCTGGAATTCTCGCGTCTCCAGGAACTGGCTTGACTTCATGTCATGCGACAGGAACTGCGCCGACAGGTCCTGGTCCAGCACCGCAACACGGTCGCCGTCCGACCCGCTGTAGAGATTGGTCCAGTCAGAGCGGATGCGCCCCTTGTCCTCCGTCGATACCTTTGCCTTGGTTTGCAGGACCGTCGAGGGACGGCCACCCTTGCTCCAGAAGTTCGCCGCGTGGTTCGATGTTGCGATCGAGGCCCCGAGCGCCTCTCGTGCATACTTGATCGGGCTCAGTCCATGGATGCCGTTCCGGCTAAATCCGGGCACATGCATGATCTCGCGCGACGCGAACCGCCCCGACATGCCATCCGGCAGTGTCGCATCGTAGAACAGAACCGTGCCAACCTCGCGGTCGAAGTATTCCGAGACCGACACCGTGCCGGGCTTGAGGCGGGTCAGGACCGTCGGCTCTCCGCGCGCGTTGCGGCTCACGTAGCCGTAGAAGTCCCCGGCCAGCAGCAGGTCGGCAAGCGCCAGTTCCATGAACGAGAATGGCGTCTGGTGGCTATTCGGATTCGCCCGGAACAACTGCGCCTCTGGCAGCGAGTCCATGTTTCTCCGGCCACGTTCCCCGCGTTCGTAGTAGTGCACCGGCGTCATCGCGAACACGCCGGTCAGAATGCGCAGTGCTGCCAGCGTCGCCGGGATCGAAAGGGCGCTTGTCTCGTTGACCTTCACACCGGCGCGCGATGATACGTCCGGCACCGCAAAGGTTTTCCACTGGCTTTCGCTCTGCACATCGCCCGCCGACACCAGCGGCGGCTCTACGCGGGTGGTCTCGACATCAGCGCCGCGACCGCCACGCGCGGGAAGGAAGAGATCGAGCAGGCCCATGATCACATACCCGCGTATTCAAACACGGCCGCGCCAGCCGCGACGGGGTTCCGCGACATCAGCTGGAACCCGTTCAGCCCCGCGATCAGCGGGTCGATCTTGGCGCGTCCTGCCGTGTATTTCGTGATCATGACCGCCGATCCCCTCGTTTCCGTTTTCGCGTTGCCCAGGCACCAGTCCATCATCGGCTGGCCGCCGTGCAGATACGTTCCGTTCTTGAGCTTGCGCTCGACCCCCCAGATCGCAGGCGACAGGGCCGGGCCCTGCCGGATGCCGACGATCTGGTCATCCGTGATCCCCCGCGCGACCAGCTCGTCGAGCAGCGCGGAAATGCCGTAGGGGTCCACCCCGATGGCATCCTTCTCGGGCAAGAGCCCCGCGACGCTGACTCGCTCGACCAGGTCCGCGACCTCTTCGATGTCCTGTGTCGGGTTGTCCTTGCCCAGAATTGTCAGGTCGCCGGCCACCTCGAAATCCCGCAGCCGCGGCGCGATCTCCTTGCGCAACTCCAGAACCTCTGGGTGTGCCCAGGCATGGAACCACGCCAGCCAGTTCTTGGTCTCCCGATCCCGGCCCGTGAAGTTGAGCCCGAACAGGTCATCGAGGCCGCCGCCATCGACGCCCGCCACGATCACCTCGCACCGCTCCAGCAAATCCTCGAACGTCACCCGCTCGGTCGTGGCTGCCGCCCAGTGCTTCGCCGCCTGCCAATCGCCCCCGAGCCCCACGCCGATCTCGACGTTGAAGTGCTGCGAGGCGAGCAGGTGCAGCGATCCCTCCCCGTCCTCCCTCGCCTGGATCAGCTGGTCGGACAGATACTCCGGATCGACGGATCGCCCGAGATTCGGGTTCACCATCGGCCAGGTTTCAGGATCCTGCCATTTCTTCGCCATCGACGGCGGCAACTCGTAGAGCACCGCCAGAACCGGCAGCTGCAGGCGACCGTCCCGCACCGCGCGGGCGCGATCCAGTTCCTTCTTGAACACCCCGGACGGCGCGGTCTTGGACTGCGTCGTGATCTGCATCAGGAACCCGTCGGGCCGCGATGCAAGGGCGCCGCGCAGCTCGACGAACACGCCCTCGGCACGGCTCTTGCGTGCGAACTCGTGCGTCTCGTCGATCAGCGTATAAGTCGCCTTGCCGCCGGTGATCACGTCGCTGTCCGCCGCCTTGACCGCGATCTCGGACCTCATCAGGCGATGTGTGATGAGCCGTAGGTGGTCTTGGATGAGAAACAGCTTGTCGAGCCAGACATCCGCCTTGATTATGCCGCGGGCCTGTTTGAACGCGATCTTCGCGATCGTCATGGTCGGCGCGATCAGCAGCAGCTCGGCCTCGGGCCGCTCGTTCATCAGGCAGGCCACCACGATGATGGCTGCCGCGATCGAGGATTTGCCGTTCTTCTTTGGGATCAGCAGGAAGAATTCCCGCAGCGCCCGCCGCTTTGTCTCGGGGTCATATGACCCAAAGATCGCACGCACCAAGCTGAACACCCACTCGTCGCACACCTCGCCATGGGTTGGCAGACCTATAAGGTCAGGCACCCGAAGGCGCTTGAATATTTCGAGCGCGCGATCCGCCGTCTCGTCATGCAGCGGCAGGTCCGGCACCAGCGAGCGCCGCTCCCTGATCCTGTCTTCCCAATCGGGCAGCGCCGTGTTCCAGCGCTCCCGAACAAGCGGCGCGTTCATCGTTTCACTGCATCCGCTCCGGCGAGGGCAGCAGGTCGCCCCATCCCTCGTTGCTCACGGCCTTCTCGGCATCGCGCTGCGCGGCCTCTTTCTTGCCGAGCTTTTCCGTGCCGATGCCCGCTTCGCGCCGCTCGCGCTGTTCCTTTTCGAAGCGCTGCTTTTGCCCGACCAGGGCATCCTTCTCCATGAGCTCGCGCAGCTGCTTCATCGCGGTCATGTTGCCGTCCCCGATCGCGGCGCGGATCAGGCGCGCATTCGCGGCCAGCTCCATCCGGTCGCGCATCACGTCCCGCTCCCTCAGCTCGGCTCTAAAATATCGCTTGAGCGAGGCGAGCGAGATTCCCACCGCATCCGCGATCCTCTGGCCGCCCCAGCCGCGCGCCAGTGCGGCTTGCACCATGTCGCGGTGCTCATTGGTCAGCTGAAGAGGAGGCCGCCCACGCTGCCCGTGGTTCTCCCTGACGGGGTTCCCGAAAAGGTCGGTAGCCCGATCATCCCGAAATTTCCCAGCCATAGAAAAAATTCTCCGCGTGATATGGCCGCCGGTCTCCACGGCGCGCGGATCGTAGAGATTAGACCCCCCCTACCCCCGGCGCACGCTCGGCGCGCTGTTTGTGTGTGTCGTGACAGTCCTTGCAGAGCGTCTGCAGATTGTTCAGATCGAAGAACAACCGATGATCCCCGCGATGCGGCACGATGTGATCCGCCACCAGCTTTGACGTGTCCGGCTCCACCCTGCCGCATCCCGGCCATTGGCATGTAAACCCGTCGCGCACGAAGCACTGCCAGCGCAGACCGTGCGGCTTGGCCTTCCAGCGCGCGAGGCCATACCACTTGCGCCACTCGATCGAGCGCCGCGCCGTGTCGTGGTCGAGCTCGAGCCGCCTGGTCTTGGGCGCGAGCGTGCCGACCCGATCACCCAATGACCGAAGCCTGCCCATTCGCACCTCTTGTGATCTGGTTGCCGGGGGCGGGATCGAACCGCCGACCTCGTGGTTATGAGCCACGCGAGCTACCGCTGCTCCACCCGGACATGGGAACGCCCGGCAGCGGGGTCTCCGCTCCGGGCGCACCTGTAGATGATATCAAGTTCTTTACATCCGGCGGGACTAAGCTGTCAACGCCTATCTTGTGGGCCGCACGAGGCCATACCCCCGCATCCTGTCGAGCGCGCTACATAGTGCGGTGCGCAAACCGGCACGATACTTGGCGTGGACCGACCATCCATGCGCCTCGAGCACGGCCTCCAACGACCGACCCTTGACGCAGACATCGTCAACGAGGGTGAGACACCGGATCGCGCGGCGCCCGTCGCCGGGGCGATAGCGGCGCATCTCGCGGGCGATGCCATCCCCGATCCGGTGGCGCAGCAGGCGCAGCCGCTCGATATCGCGAAACACCGCCTCCTGCCGCCCGCCGCCCGTGCCGTCGCCGCGCCCCGCCGCCTCGACCCCGGCACAGGACAGGCCCGAGGAATTGACCCGCTCGACCAGCGCGGCATACTCGCGACCCGCCAGCACCTGGCCCACGGTAAAGAGCGGCACGGGCTGGCCCTTGCCCCCGGCCCGCCGATGGGCACGGCGGTTGTCATCCTCCATGAGATCGAAGGCATCGGCGGCGCGTGCGGGCTTGCGACCCGAATAGCCCGTGCTGATCACCCGCGCCGCGCCATCCTCGCCCCGCACCACCTCGCGCAGCGCCATCGCCACGGTCGGGCCACGCCCCGGGGCGGCGATCATCTCGGGGCCGCACTCGGGCGGGGGCGTGGCCCGGGCGAGGATATCGGCACAGCGCCGACCCTCACCTTCGAGACGCGGATACGCCACCGCCGCGTTGAACATCACGACCCGCGCCACCCCGGACGTGTCCACGCAGATCACAGCGCTGCCAATCTTGTGTCCCATTTGCCCGTCACCTCTATATGTTGATTTCGTGGGGAAGCTGGGGAAGCAAGGGGGCCTCGGAGGGAAGCAAGCCGGAACGAAAGCCACCCTTATAACCCCTTGCCTTTGCTTCTCTTTTTTCCTCGTCAGGGAAGCTAGGGAAGGTAGGGAAGGATATTGCGGAAAGTTCTATATTTTTCCGTTTGCCACAAAACAGGGCCACACCCCCTTCACGCGCGCGCGCATACGTGTAGGCCGGATTTACCCTCCCCAGCTTCCCTAGCCTCCCTCGCCGCATCGTAACCCCCTGCAATCCCTCAATCTTCCCCCCGCACCCCTTAGTGCGCTACCTTCCCTCGCCGCCGCGCTACCTTCCCTAGCTTCCCTCAGAAGGACGGATCGGGGTCCGGGGCGACGGCATCGCCCCCGCCAAAGGCCGTGCCGATGGGCTTGCCGTTGTGGTCCTTGGGCGCGGCCTCGAACCGGCGCCGGAACGCATCGGTGAACCGCAGGCCCAGGTATTGCGTGATGCTGCGCTTGCCGCGCTCGAACATCAGGCCGGTCTCGGGGTGGCGCCAGTGTCGGCTCTTGGCGCTGATCTGCTTGGCAAAGGTGGCGTCGCGCCAGGGCGTCATGCCGCGCTCCATCAGGTGGAAGGCAAAGGCATGGCCCAGGTCGCGGCTGGTGATCACGTCGCCGGGCTCGGCCGTCACCACGCAGCAGGTGGTCAGGAACAGGCCGATCGGGTCGCTCTCCTCGCGATACTCGCGCGTCGCCTCGGTGACCGTGGCGGGCGGGTCGAGCCCGCGCTCCAGCGCGTCGCACAGCCCCTCGACCAGCCAGTTGAGCACACCGGACCGCTCTTCCCACAGCTTCCTTCCGAGGTCGGGGTCGCGCTCGCTCTCCGGGATCTGCACATCGAACGGCACGAGCATGACGCGCCGCCAGATGCCATCGTCGGTGCCGCGTATCTCGGGCTTGTGGTTGCCGCTCATCGTCAGCTTGAAGATCGGGCGCACCTCGATGAAATCGGAATGAAGGCCGCGCACCTGGATGGGCTCTCCCCCCGTCAGCTCCTTGATCAGGCCTTCCTGCAGGCGCTGGCCCTCGTCGGGCTCGCTGGTGCGCACCATCCGCGCCCCCATGAGCGGGATCAGGTCGGGCGTGGCATCGCCGCCGCCGCGCCTGTTTTGGCCGGTCAGACTCTCGATGCGCGCCGTGGCGGCATAATTGCCCATGATCTTGGCCACCAGGTCCACCAGCACGCTCTTGCCGTTGGCCCCGCCGCCGTAGAAGAACACCAGCCGCTGCATCGGCAGGCCGGTCATCGACAGGCCCAGCCAGCGCTTCAGGAACTCGCGCATCTCGCGGTCGGGCTGCACGCGCTCCAGGAACGCATCGAACAGGGGTCGCGGGGCGTCCGGCTCATGCTCGACCGGCATGATCTTGGACATGCGCTGATCGCGCTCGTGCGGCACCAGGTCCACCCGCGCCATGCGCCCCGCGCCCTCGTCGCTCATGTCCAGCACGCTGAACCGCAGCACGCCGCTCTCGCAGTTGACATCGAAAGGCGCGGCATCCAGCGAATCGAAAGGCTGCGCCAGCGTGACCGACGACTCCTTGATGGCATTTCCGATGCTGTTGGTGTTACCGGTCTTGTTGGCAAAACTGCGGTGCCGCGCGCGCGTGGCCTTGTGGCGCTTCTCGATCTCGGCCAGCGCGTCGCACTTGCGCTGCAGCTCGCCCAGCTCGGCACGCTGCTCGTCGGAGCGGTCCGCCTTGGGCACGGCCTCCAGCTCGGCCCGCCGCGCGCGGATATCGCCCCGCTCCGATAGCAGCGTGCGCTCCACCTCGGGCATGGGCAGGTAATGCATCTCGCGCAGGATCAGGTCGGAGAGGCGCTGCGCCCGGCCCCGGATGCTGAGCTGGTCATCATCCTTGCGCCAGACCTTGCCGTCCCAGGTAAACCACCCCACCCGGGGCACGAACATCGTGTCGCGCCCGAAATGCACGACGAATCGCTGCCCGTTGCCGTGATCGTTGAGCGGCAGCGCGGCGCAGCGCTCCAGCCGTGAGGCCATGGCGATACTGTCCTCGGGCGGCGGCGCGGAAAGGTCCTCCGCCGCCTCCTCGGGCACCGGGTCCAGGTCGGCGAACGGATCGTCTGTCATGAGTCGGCTTCACCCCATCGCGCTATCCGTTCCGGCCAATAATGACGCGCGGCCCACTCGACGGCCTCCCTGACGATCTCGGCAACCGCGCGACCGACGCGACCAGTGCCGCCGCAGAAATTGCAGGCCACGGATTGGTCCATCGCGGCATCTGCCACCAATCGCTCCCTGCGCAATTCACAGGCCGGGCAGTTTATGCCGTTCCCGTGCAAGCCGGGGTCGGGGATTGGGGCGCCGGATTCGTCCGCCTTGGTAAACGGCATCACCCCGCCCTCCGCACGAACTGCCCATCGGGATCGACGCGCGACAGGAATCGCCGCCGCTCCTCGGTGCCCGTCGACGCCCACAGCGCCACGAACAGCCGCTTGCGCGCCGCGGGGGCAAACTCCACCCGCTCGATGCGCCGCAGCCCGGCCCCGACATAGGCCTCGAGCTCCAGCGGCAGGGCGACGTCGGCCCAGTGCTCGGCATCCTCGCGCAGCCGTGACAGGAACGCCTCGCGCGGCGGGCCTGCCTCCATCATTTCGAGAACCTCGCACAGCGCCTCACCAACCGGATGCTGTGCCTTTGACGCGACGAGCAGATCATATATGGCCATGATGTGCTCGTTTATCCGCTCCTGCGCCCGCGCCTGGATCGCTTCCTCGACCACGTTGCGCAGCGGCCCGCTGATATGCTCCAGCCCGTCTTTCATTGTGTCAGCCCTCCCCGCTCGCGATCTCGCCCGCCAGGGCGGCATAGCCCGCTATGTCCACGTAATTGTCGGCGTGGCCCGGATTGGCCCACGCCCGCACTGTCTTGAAATCCACCATCATCAGCGCGACCTGCGCCGCCGTGATCTCGACCCCGAGGCGCAGCGACCAGATCGCGGCGATCCGGGCAAAGCTGTCCTCGGCCGCGCCATGCGTGGCGGCGCGGTCCACCGTGACGAACTGAAGCGCCGAGTCGAGGATATCCACGCGGCTGGTCACAGCGTCCTCGCGATCTTCGCTTCGACCACAGGCATGTCGCGCGAGTCCTGCAGGCACCGGACACCTTGAATTTCCACCTCCACAAACAGGCCATGTTGATGGCCGTCGTGCAGTGCCAAGTTCAGCGCCGCGACGGCGTCCCGGATTTTCTCAGCAAGCTCCGCGTCGGTCGGTCCGGGGCGCCTAGGCGCGCGCCCCAACGTCGATGCCACCATCACCCGTCCCCCCTCATCGCCGCCCAGCACATCGTCGAGCGCGAGCGCGACCAGCGACAAATCGTCCGCCCACTGCCCGTCCAGCGACAGGCGGCCGTCGTCGTCGATCCGGGGCGCCATCGCGCGCACGAGCAGCGCGGCCGTCACCACCGCACCGTAGAGCCGGAGACCCTCGGCGACGGTGATATGCCCCGGCGTTGCCGCGGCGCGATCTTGCGTTGGCCTGTCCATCAGCCGTCCCTCCGCTTGAGATCGACCGTGACGATACCCACCAGCAACTCGCGGAACCGGCCCGGCTCCTTGGTGCGCCGCACCACGAAGCCAAGATCGTCATCGGCCTCGAGCACGCCCTCGACCTCTTCGCCATCCACGAACACCCGGACATCACATCCCTTCGTGTTCTCGGCTGTATATCTCGGCATCACGCCACCCCCTCTGCCACGTCGCGGAACGACCGCCCCAACCGCCGCGCATCGTCGTAGATCGTGCCCAGCGGCACCTTGAGGCGCCCCGCGATTTCCTTTGCGTGCACGCCCTCGAGCATCATCTGCTTGACCTTGCCGCGCCGCTCCCAGACCCGCTTGTCGCGGGCGTTGCGATGCGCGTTGAACGACGCCCCGCCCCGCCAGTTCATCCCATTGCCATCGACCGGCACCAGCGTCCGCGCCTTGTCACACCAGCGGTATTCGACGGCAAAGGCCGACGCGCCCGTGGGGCAATGCGTCACCCGGCCCTCGGCCAGCGCCTGCTCGATCAGCCGCTGTTCCTCTGCGCTCAATCGGCTCATGATGCCTCCTCTAATTTGCCCACCTGGTTGCCCCACGCGGCCCACCCTGCGCGCATGGCCTTGGTAAACGTGAGCGCCGCCGCGCTCGGAGCGATGCTGTCCGGAGTGTGGCTTTGACACGGGAGAAGGAAAGAAGACCCGCGCCCGATAGACAGACAGCACCGCTCGAAGAGCGGCGGAAAGGCTCCCCGGCACAAGGCCGGGGAAAGGTCCAACAGGGAGGTCCGCGCGCACCGTCTCCCCGCGCGGTAGGAATCTCGACCGGGACGGCAGGGAGGAGGAGAGCCGCCCCGGTCTTCCCCCGGCAGGGAGGAGAGAAAGCCGGGAACCGTCATGACTTGCCCTCGCGTTGCAACTCGACGCGGCGGCGGGCGAACGCCCCTGCCTCGTCATCGTTCAACTCGACGCCCCGCGCCGATAGCGCGGCGCGCATACCGTCCAGCTCGGGCACCGAGGCCACGTCGGCCAGCTTGTCGATCAGAGTCACGCGGCCCCGCGCGCGCCATGCCGCCAGCGCCCCCCTCATGCCGCCGCCTCCAGCCAGAACCTGACCACGGCGCGCCCGGCCTTGGTGCTGCGCCTGAGCCGCCAGCCGTGATCCAGCAGGAGCAGCTCATACCGACGCAGGCACTTGTAGATGAGCTGGCGCTGCGTGCCCGTCGCCAACTCAAGCTCGGCATAGGTCGCCGCGCCGCGCGACTCGATCTCGCGCAGGATCACCCGCGCCATCGGCGTGACCAGGTCGCGCACCGCCAGCTCCGCCGGCCCCATCACGGGCTCGGGCACCGGCGGCACCCTCTCGGCGCGCAGCCGGTGGTGCCGCGCGATCAGGACGCGGGTCTCGACGCCCAGATCATCTGCCATCGCCGCGATCTCGCGATACCGCCCGCCCGTGTCGCGCAGGCGATTGTCATGCGGGGCCCCCCAGCCGGGCGGCAGGCTGCGCCGCGGCGCGCGATCAGGCAGACGATCCAGCATCACTTTGCCCCTCCCTGCGCCATCACCACGCCACGCGCCCGGCGCAGCGCCTCGATGGCCTCGTCGATCTCCGCCACGGCCTGCGCGCCGTCATGCGCGGCCTGCGATTGCTGCGCGGCGAGGATCGCGTTGACCGCATCGCCCGCCTCAGCGGCGATCGCGCCGGCATGCAGCAGCATCGAGCCGCCCGCCGTCTCGGCCCCGCCCGACATGCGCCGCGCCATCAGCCGGGTGACGGGGTGGCGCGCGCAGGCATCCTCCAGCGCGATCACGTCATCGACCGGCCAGCCGAACTGGCAGGCGAGCCGCTTGGACAGCGTGCCCTTGCACACCCCCTGGCCGCTCCGGGCGTTGATCGCCTCGACGGCGGCGTCGAGACAGCCATACTGGCCGTCGATCAGCGCCGACATCTGGCTGTTCACGAGGCGCCGCAGGTCAGCCATGCGCAACCTCGTTTCCTTGGCGCGCCGCGCAAGGCGTGCCAGAGTGATCGGGTACAACCGAAAGGACACTGGAATTGAAGGATAAGCGCATAACGACAGGGCCGGACGGGCTGCTGTATCTCACCCCCAACCAGCCGGTCAGCGCCTTCGTGGACAGCGCGCGGCTGGCAGAGGTGAATTTTCCGAACGCCGACCTCATTCTGCTGCGCCTCTACGACTCGGGCGGACCAGAATCCCGAACAGGCGCGCAAGTGCCACCAGAGCACGCGCACCAATTCCGGCTTTCAGCGGACACAGCACGACGTCTGGCTCATGATCTCCTGCAGGCCGCAGACCGGATCGACGGGCACGGGGCCTCGCGCCAATGACCGGCGCAGGTCCCCGAGACGGCTGAAACCCGTGCACCATTCCAATCGAGAGGGGCACGAGGTCCGGCTTACGGCGATCCATGATGCGCGGCGTCTGGAAATCCCCGACCCACAGCACCTCGCTATCCGCCCCATGTCGCGCGACAATCGTCTTTGGATACTTCATCAGCCCCTCCTTTCGGGATCGGAAATCACCCGCTCGACGCTGAGAGGGACGAAGTTCCGGTCGTAACTTTCGATGGCCACCGAAATCGCTTCCTGTCGGCGCTCGCGCTCACCCCGCAAAACGTGACGCGCGGCGAACATCCCCGCCAAGGCCCCGCCCGCCAGCCCGGCGGCAAAACAAGACAGGAGGATGAATGCGAAGGAAAAAGTCATGCGGCCCCCCGGTCTTTATCTTGGGCAACGCAATCTTCCCGCCCCGGCGGATCGACCCAAGATGCGGCAGGCACCACGCCATCTGTTGCACGGTCGATCTTGACCGCGAGCGTGAGCGACGGCGTGGCGTTGCCATTCAAGAGGTCCGAAAGATAGGCCCTGCTGATCCCGAGCCTTTCGGCCCACTGACTCCGGGTGTGCCCGGAGGATTTGATGAAAGTGGAAAACATGCGTCTGTTCTCTACTAGCGAACACAACTCTGTCAAGAGCCATATTTCGCCACCAGCGAACTTTTCGCTGTCAGCTTATCGCAACGCGGGCAGTAACGTCGCAAAAAGCCCCATGTCGCTGAACCTGAAAAACCTGCTGGATGAAAAGGGCGTGAGCCAGACGACTCTCGCGCAAGCGCTTGGCGCGAGCCGGGGGTACGTGAGCGAAATTGTCTCCGGCAAAAAACAGCCGTCCCTTGAGATGCTTGAGCGCATCGCGGCCGAGCTTAATGTGTCCACAGGCGATCTGTTTGCGAATAACCGCGCCCAAGGGTTTGAAGAGCCCTCCGTGCGCGCCTTTGTGGCAAAATCACCGTCGGCCAAACGGCACGTCGCCGCGCTGACCCGCGCCCTCGCCCCGCACGCAAGGCACCCCATCCTTCATGAAATCACGCAGTGTTGCCCGGCGGCCATGCTCATGAAGGGCGATTTACTGATCGCCGATGCCCACCCAGACCCCACCGATGGCGATCTAGTCGTCGTACAGGTTCAAGACACAGAAAGCGGCGAGGTGGAAACCGACCTCGCGACGTGGCATCGAGGGGCGGTGATACCGCTATACGGACGCCCGCAACTCCCCAGCGACAAAACGGCTGTAACAGTCATGGCGTCTGTGCTTGCCACTGTGCGACGCGGATCGACCTCTCAGATTTGATCGATGTAGCGCTCGGCCAATGAAATTGTATTGAACATTTTGCCGTCCACCTCAAATCCAAATGGCGTCTTTTCGATGGACCGACCCTTGTAGACTTTCGCCAGACTGCGTGAAGATCCCGGCGGCGCCTTCTTTGCCGCGCCAGATGGCTGACCATTTTGCGCGACGCCCGGCTTGGCGCGTTGGCCGCGCAGTTCCTCAACGATCTCCGACGATCTCTCAGCTACCTCTATGATCGCGCCGCCGATCTGCGCGAGCGCGACCTGGACCAAACCACCGACCCCAAGTAATGCCCCATACATCAGCCCGGCGAGCCAATCAGACGACTGTGATGCACTGAGCGCGAGCAGTATCCCGCCGCCAAGCCCCGCCCACCCAACGACCTGGACGAACCCAAGAACCGAGCGGGCAACACCATATTTCCCGTTATGCATGTTCTTCACCTTCTACATACCATGAAAACGATAGGCATTTCGGGGACTTGAACGCAAGTTGATTCCCCTGTTTGCCAACGAATGTTCGCTGTTAGCGAATTATCGTTTGACAGGCATGTTCGCTGACAGCTAATAAACCCCATCACCCGCGCCACCAAGGCGCCACAGATGGGAGCACCGACATGACCCGCACCGAATACGCCAACACGCTCCGCGCCGCCGGTTTCACCGTCCGGCCCGTCTGGCAGGGCAAGACGGAAGACCCGGAGGGGCCGCGTTTCGATCTGACCTGCTACGAGGTCCACGCCCGGACACCCGGGGGCGTTCCGGGCGAGTATGTGACGCAAATGATCGTGCGCGATCTCGAGACCGGGCTCGACGTTTTCTTTGCCAGCCCCAGCATCCGCGCCGCAGATGACATTCGCTTCTTGCGCGAGATTGCCGAGCGCAAGGCGGCTGCGGCATGACCCCGAACATGACCCGCGCCCTGCAGGACGCCGCGCCCTACGGGCTGCACCGGTTCGGCGGTGCATGGGTGGCGCGCGGCGCGTGGGGCCAAATCCACGACCACGGCGAGCGGCACCACAAGGTCACGATCACGGCGTTGATCGACCGGGCGCTGATGCGGCTCTACGCGGGTGGCACCGTCGCCTGCCTCACCGAGCTGGGCGAGCAGCGCGTCGCCGGGATGCGCAAGGCGGCAGGCCAATGACCGCCCTCGCCCCCACGCCCCGCCCGCGCTGCACCATCGACGGGCGCGAGAGCGTCTGGACCGGCGGCCAGTGGGTCGCCCTCGATGATCTCCGCGCCCGCCTGCACGACCTGACCGATGCCGCGGCCTGCGCAGCCCGCGCCGGGTTTGCCACGCAGGCAGCACTCTACCGCTCCGACGCGGATCACATCCGCTCCATCCTGCAGGAGGCCGACACCATGACTCCAACGACGATGCACTGCGCGCTCACCGCGTTCCTGACCCGCACAGACCGCCTCGGGCCTGACGAGCTCCACGACGCCTTCATGGGCGAGGTGATGGAACAGGGCGGCACATGGCTCGGCCCCGGCGAAACGGACGCGCTGCGCAACACCTCGCACCTGGTCGAGATATCGCTCCACGGCATCACCGGGCGCGGCACGAGCGAGGCACAGGCCATCGACGACTGGCGCGACGCCGCCCGCCGCATGATCACCACAGAGATCACCACAGAGGAGGCTTGAGCCCATGACCCCGCTCCACATCACGCAGGCCCGCGCCCTGGTCACGGACCCGGCCCGCGCCGCCACCCGCCCCGGCGCGCGCGCGCTGGCATGGGCCACGCTCAAGGCCGACATGGGCCAGACCCACCGCCTCGACCGGCTCGACCCACCCGCGCGCCCCGCCCCGGTCACCGACCTGGCAGACCGGCTCGCCGCGACCGAGCCCGATCGCCTCGCCCGCATCCGCGCCCGCGCGGCCCATCACGACATCACGCCGACAGGAGGGGACGCGGCATGACCTTTCAAACCCCCATCACCGCCCCGGCCCTGCACCTTCCGTCCAGCGAGCTGGGCCGCACCCTGCCGATCCTGCGCCGCGTGATCGAGCGGCGCTCGACGATCCCCGTGCTGCACACGATGCGTGTCACGGCCATTGCCGGGGCCGATACCGCGCGCCTCATCGCCACAGACCTCGATATCGAGATCAGGGCAGAGATCGAGGCGGGCGTGGATCGCGACACCGACCTGTGCATCCCTGCCCCGGTCTTTGCCATGGCCACCGGCGACGGCGCTGCCGTGCTCGATCTGGCATCGGACGGCGATACGTTGCAGATCACCGCCGGTGACATCGCGGCGCGGATGCGCCTCGGCGCGCAGCCCGAGGATTTTCCGATGATGACGGCACCCGGCCTCGACGATGTCCCGCGCGTCACCCTGTCGGAATCCGCGCTGCATCGCCTCTTGCACCTGTGCCGTCACTGCATCTCGACCGAGGAGACGCGCTATTACCTGAACGGGATTCACCTCACCACGCACCCCGAGCGCGGCACCCTGCGCGCCGTCGCCACCGATGGTTGCCGCATGGCCGTGATCGACGACGACACGAAACCGCCCGAGGGCTGGCCCGGCATGATCGTGCCGACCCGCACGGTCAACGTCCTGTGCGCCATGACCAGCGCCAAGGGCAACGCCGAGGTGACGCTGCAAGCCACCGAAACGAGGCTGCGCGCCACCCGCGACGGCATGACCGTGACGTCAAAGCTGATCGACGGCACCTATCCTGACTACACCCGCGTGATCCCCAAGGATGCGCCAACCAGCCGCGCCACGCTCAACCGCGCAGGCATCACCCGCCTCGACCGCGCCTACCGGGCCGTCGCGGGTAACCACATGGGCCGCGCGGCCAAGCTGGACCCCGAGGCAGGACAGATGATGATGACCGGCCCCGACACCCAAGTGACCGCGCCTGCGAGCATCGAGGGCGAGACCGCCATCGCCTTCAACGCCGGTTACCTGGTCGCGCAGACCCGCGTCACCCCGACCATCCGGGTGGAATGGGCCAGCGACAACGCACCGGCCATGGTCATGGCCGTGGACGAGCTGGAACACCCCGAGCGCGATGCGTTCTGGATCCTCATGCCGATGAGGACGTGAGGATGCCCCGCAGACCCACCCCGATCATCGCGCCGTGGCTCGCGCTGGCGATCTTCGGTTTCGCCTGCGCCGCCGCCGGCACAACCGCCGCGCTGCTCTTCGGTGCGGGCTGAGGAAAGGAACGGACGATGCGCATCCTGATCGCCTGCGAGACCTCCGGCATCGCCCGCCGCGCCTTTGCCGCGCGGGGCGCCGACGTGTGGTCCTGCGATCTCTTGCCCGCCGAGGATGGCAGCAACCGCCACATCATCTGCGACGTGCGCGACGGCATCCTGCGCGACGGCTGGGACCTGCTCGCCGTGATGCACCCGCCCTGCACGCGCCTGTGCCGCTCCGGGCGCCGCTGGATGAGCGGGCCGGGGAAATGGACGCCGCCCAAGGTCCTGCCCAAGGGGCGGACATGGGCCGACATGCTCGACGAATTCGAGGATGGCGTGTCGATTTTCACGACCTGCTGGGAGGCCCCGATCGAGCGCGTCGCCATCGAGAACCCGGAGATGAACGACCTCGCCCGCGACCGGATGCCAGACGATTTGCCCGCGCCGCAGATCACCCAGCCGCACTGGTTCGGCGATGCAGCCTACAAGGGCACGGGTTGGTATCTGCGCGGCCTGCCCCCGCTGACGGCAACCCGCCGCCTGCCAGAGCCCGAGCGTGGCAGCGACGAATGGAAGCGCTGGAACGCCGTCCACCGGATGCCGCCCGGCCCCGAACGCACCCGCCTGCGCAGCCGGTCCTACCCCGGCATGATGCGCGCCGCGGCCGAGCAATGGCTCACATCCGCAATGAAGGAAGGAACCGCCGCATGAAGACCAAACCCGCCCCCTGCCCGATCTGCGGGAACGACGACCCCTGCTACCCGCTTGAGTGGGCTGTCCTGCACGCCCTGCCCGGCCAGCATCGACACCCGGACTTTGACTATGGCTTCTTTCACAGCCTGCGAGTCATTGCGGATGATGCCGGTGTTGACAAGGAAGCTGCTCGGTTCGCCTGCCGCCGCCTGCGAGACAAGGGGCTGGCGTTGTATCAGAGCGGACTGTTCAACGAGGACGGGGAAGTGGCTGGTTCAGGCTATGCGCTAACAGACAAGGGCCGCGCCCTCATCGCACAGGAGGACAAGAACGATGGAATTTGAAGGGATAATTGCTGAAATTGAGAAGCGCCGCGATGCTGTAGGAAAAGAACGCGACCGGCTGGATGATCTAATCGGTGAATTAGAGGGTCTGCGCGATAGTTGTGACCGCGCCTATTGTGATCTTCAAAACGCGCGTGATGCGCTTTCCGAATTAGCATAAAGGACACCCCCAATGACTGACACAGACCGAGAAAGGCTAGAGGCAATTCTTACCGACCCCGTCCGGTCGTTTTATCTAGAGCCGGAAGAAATGGACTTCCTCCGCGCCCTACTCGACGCCAAGGACGCGGCAGAGGCCGAGGTAGAAAAAGATCGCATCGAGCGGGATGCCATGATCGAGCAAATCCGTAACTCGCAGATTGTGTACGACGAAATGAAGGTCAAGCTGGCGGTGGCGGTGGAGGGGCTGGAACGGGCGCGCGACGAAATAGACGAGTATATCAAACAAGAATACCCATTGGATAACCTAGTCCACGCGAGATGCCGTCGCCGCGACTATTCCGCCAATCCTGCCCGCGCCACCCTCGCCCAAATCCAGAAGGAGGGCACAGACAATGAAACAACCTGAAACAGATGATCAAAAGCGGTCCTATGAGGAATGGCGTAAAAGTCAGCGTGCAGATGATAGCATGGCCGACATGGTGAACGCAGTCAAAGATGCGATGATAAAAAGCGAAGCCGCTAAAGTGCGGGCCATGCAGGACGCGCAACAATTCGGCATCGGATTTCTGAGGATCGACGCTGATGGCGTCATGACGCGCATTGACCCCCAGAATATCGCCGTAGACCCGCCCAAGGAGGGCACAGACAATGACGGATGAAGCGCCGAAGGAAATTTGGGCAAACCTAGAGGCAAGCGACTCTGGCTTGTCTTTTTTGGGGAAAATAGAACATCGGACTTGGGATTATAAGGACAGCTACGGAAAGCACGGTGTAACTCATCACTACACCCTGACCGACCACGCCCGCGCACTGGTAGAAGTTGAGCGTGAGAAGATTGCCCAAGCGATATGGGATTGGCAAACAGGGAATTTCACCTGCCACGTTGCAATGTTTTTGTTCAAGAAAATCCGCGCCCGCACCGACAAAGACACCCAGGCCGCGCTGGCCGATCTGCTGAAAGCGGAGAGGGCGAAGGCGCTGAGGGGGGCTCTTGAGGCCGTGAAAGATGTGCCCGGCCCCGCCAACCCGGAGGACTTTGAACAAGCCATCCTCGCCCTCATCGAAAAGGAGCCGGGCCGTGAGTGATGATCTGTACGATGGACCATGCGAGGCAGGATGCCAAGCGTTCCACGGCGGTGAGGTGCGGCACGACAAGGAATGTGGTCACTACCCCCAAAGCCTCACGAAAGTATTCGAGGACCGTATCCACGAGTTGGAGGCCGAGAACGCCGCACTGCGCGAGGGGAAGGCGCAGGGGGTGGGGGTGAAGGGTCTTGTGGAAACCCTGAAAAGCTACGAAGGGCGTCAAGCGCACCAGATCATGCCCGCCATCTGGCCGTATCTACAGGCGATTGTCTCCGAGTATGACGCCGCCCTCACCCCCGCCCCTGTGTCGGATCATGGCGATCAGTGCGATTGTTGCGGCAGAAATTACCGCACCGTGTATCGCGTGCCGAATGACCTCTGGGCGCAGATAGCGCCGCGACCCGACACGCTCGGGCCTCACCCGGAGCATCAGGGCGGGGGATTGCTCTGTTCTGAATGCGCAACCGACGCGGCAACTAGATACGGCGTTAATCTGACATTCGAGGCGAGTGAAGGTTGGTCCGCCCCTGTGTCGGTGGAGGAAGCGGCGCGAGACGTTGTGGAGGTTATGGAGCAGGCAGACGGAATGCAGGCGCACGAGATCATGCCTGCTCTTTGGCCCGCGTGCAAAAAACTGCGCGCCGCCCTCCGCGCTCTGGCAGGGGGTGAGTGATGGCCAGCGTCACTCTGAAATGTGCAGTTTGTGACCGCGCCGTTTTCCTAACACCGTCACGGAAGGGCACATCGCAGATGATCTCGATCGCGCGGATAAAGGGGTGGCACTTTGACACCGACAACCGCTGGAGATGCCCGGATCATTCCGAGACCACCACCCCCGCGCCAGAGACAGAAGGAGAGACGTGATGGACGTTGAAGAGATTGACAGGGGAACGCGCAGGACACGCAAGCCGCACCAGTGCTATGACTGCTATACCGTCATTCCGGCAGGCGCCCAAGCCGCGTTTTTCACCGGCAAGATGGATGGCCGCGCTTACACCCTCTATTTCCACCAAGACTGCCAGAAGGCGGGGGATTTTTATCGAGCCCAGGTATACCAGCCTGACTATTGGGATGGGGTGCCGCCGCTGATGGATGAGATTACCGATAGCGGTGAAGCGGAAGCCGAATACGCGCGCCTGCGCGGGCGCTTCCCGCATGTCGTGTGCCGCCTTGAGCTGCACGAGCAAAAGGCGGGCATCCGGCTTGGAGAGACGCCATGCTGCTGACCCCGAAGGACTGACCATGCCCGCCGCCCGCGATCACCGCCCAAGCGCATCCTCTACGCGCGCCCGGCTGTGCGAGTATATCCGCGCCGTGGAATCGGAGACGGACAAGCGCGTGGTGGCTGCTCGGATCGAGGGGCGCGCGATTGTGCTGGAATTTGAGACCGGCGCGCGGCAGGATGTGAACCCGGCAGACCTGATCGACATGAGGGACGGATGAAGGGCAAGGAGCTCCCCGCCTATATCCACCGCCGCAAACGCGACGGCGTGCTGCTGTTCAGGAAGAAATACGCCGGGCGGATCGTGGAAATCCGGCTTGAGACGCAGTTTCCCGAGGGCGAGCCCGTGCCGACCGCGCTCTATCTCGAACGCGAGCGCCTGCTGAACCAGCCCGCGCCGGTCGCGCCGGGCCGCGACATGGCTGGCGTGATCCGGCACTACGTCGCCAGCGAGAAATACCGCCGCCTCGCCCCGCGCACGGGGCTGGACTATGACAAGCGCATTGAATTTCTGAGGGAGAAGATCGGCCATATCGAGCCGCGCCACATCGAGCGCCGCCACGTCATCGCATGGCGGGACGCATGGGCCGACGCGGCAACGCCGCACGAGGCAAACTACCGCCTGCGCGTGCTGCGCATCCTGCTGGAACACGCGATCGACATGGGGTTGCTGCCCACGGGCGGAAACAGCGCCAAGGGCGTGCCGGAATACCGCTACGAGAAGCAGGAGCGCGAGCCGTGGCCCGCCGACAAGATCGCGGCCTACCGCGCCGCAGCCGAAGGGCGGGCGCTGCTTGTCTTTGAACTGTGCCTCGGCACGGGCCAGAGGATCAGCGACGTGCTGCGCATGAAGTGGGGGGATATTGAGGGCGACGGCATCCGCGTGCGGCAGGGCAAGACCGGCAAGAAACTGTGGGTTCCCTTCACCGAGGCCCTGCGGCTCGCGCTGGATGCCGCCCCGCGCCGGAGCGTGTTCATCCTGACCAATCAGCGCGCGAACGGCCCGTGGTCCTACAGGGGCGCGTCTCAGGCCGTGCGAGCGATCCGCGAACAGATCGGCGCGCTGGATCACGACATTCACAGCCTGCGCTACTCGACCGCCTCGGAACTGGCGCTCGCCGGGGTGGACGACGAGAAGATCGCCGCCGTCACCGGGCAAAGCCTGCCGATGGTGGCCCACTACACGGCAACCGTGCGCCAGAAGGTTCGGGCGATAAAAGCGGGGGAGATGCGGGATTCTGCCCTTGCGAACAGGAGGAACGATTGAGCAATCTTCCAGATCAAAGCGTTCTACAGGAACTCCTGCTATACTCGCCCGATACTGGCAAACTTTTCTGGCGGGCGCGATCGTCCAAGTGGTTTTCTGGCGGTTCTCGATTCTCGCCGGAAGCCGCGGCAAATATGTGGAATGGAAGGAATGCCGGAAAGGAGGCCTTTTTGAAGCGACAGGGCGGGCGCCCCTGCGGCACGCTCTTGGGTGAGGTTTTCTTGGCGCACCGCATTATCTGGAAAATGGTCTACGGAGAAAACCCGGATACCATTGACCACATCAACGGCGATCCATCTGACAATAGGTTAAGCAATCTGAGAAACGTCACTCAGGCCGAAAACAACAAGAACAAAGCCATGTTCCGAAAGAACAAATCCGGTCATCCTGGCGTCGTGCAAGTCGATTATGGTATGTGGAAGGTTCAGATCGGCACCAAGTATATCGGGTGCTACGCGGACCTTGAAACAGCTATAGCTGCGCGTGCCGAAGCCGAAGAAGCCGCGAACTATCATGAAAATCATGGCCGAGCCAGAACATGAACGGAACGCGAAAGTGTGGCAGGCGGTGTGGCAGAGGGGGTTGCGCCCAATCCGAACATCGCATAAACGGCAACAGCCACAGGCACTTGGGCGAGTTGGCGGAGTGGTTACGCAGCGGATTGCAAATCCGTGTACACCGGTTCGATTCCGGTACTCGCCTCCATTTAAAATCAATCACTTAGCAAGATTTTCGCGAACGCGGCATTGCGCGTCTAAACATTTGTCTAAACATTCGGTTTTTGTTCTGTTCGCATGTTCTTGGTGACAAGCCAGCTATGCGGCCAGCCCAAGAGCCTCGTCGTCAACGACTACTGAGCAGTTAGCACGCCTTGGCGTTCGCTCCGCGCGCGCTGCTCGTAAGGCGACGCGTTGGCCGCTCGGACCTTGCTGCAATCTCCTAGCCGCTCCCATCACACAGGGGGCCGTAGGATAGGAGATTGCAGCGCCGCGCGTCAGCGCGGCTCGCCATCGGTGCCTGATGCCCCTGCCCCCGCCTCGATCACTTGAGAGGCGGGGGCCGGATATTCCCCTTGATACTATATCTGTATTAGTGACACCGTCACAAAGGAGCGAAGACTGACGCTGCCGTGTGTGCGACTCCAAGTTGACAGACAGCCGCTCTTAAAGCCCAAAAATTTGTAACGATTTATTTCAAATGTTACGGACTCGCAATCTGTGTTAGTGACACCGGTTCGTGATCAGCGATTTGCCAGGTGAATCTTTTTCATCTTAGCTTCGATCTCAGAGCAGTTTGCATGGGTTTCCCATTCGTCCGGATGGACGCGCGAACTGAACGTTGAGAGAGGCCAGCTATGGACTTGCAGAGGATCACCGGCTTGCGGGCATACATCGCGTCAGGGGCGCGATGCGCAATAGCCTTAGTATGCAGGTCCATTCCGGCATATGCGGTTCGAGCAAGTGTGAGGCCAGATCGCCCAGCGGCTAGCGTGGCTCACTCCCCTCTGCGGCGCATAACGTCAAATCTTGCTGCGTGGCAGGGTCCCACAGTCGGGATCGCCTCGCTGCCTTTCGAGAGGGTGTAAAGGGATGCCTTCCACCAAGCTCGAACAGTCTGCGCTCAGCTTGCTCGCCGCCTTTGAAAGCGCGGGCAAGTCAGTCAGCCGGGTCATCGTTGACGGCAGGAGGATTGAGTTGGTGCTGTCTAAAGAGCATGATGCAGATGATTTCGACAGGATAGACATGCGCCATGACAAAACGTGAGCTTCCAAAGCACGTCTACCGTCAAAGGAACGGAATTTACTTCCAGCGGCGCGGCTGGCCGTCGCAAAAGTTCCAAAGCGACTTCGGAACGGCGGAATTCTGGCGAGAGTACGCGGGCATACTCGCCCAAAAGGACCGGCCCCGCAAAGTGATTGCGCGGAATTTTGGCGCTTTGATAGACCACTATCGAAGGTCTCCAAGGTATAGAAACCTCAAGCCCCGGACGGGTCTGGACTACGACAAGTATCTTGATTTCTTCCGCGAGATCATGGGCGAGGCCAACCCCGCCAAGATGCAGCGCAAGGACGTGATCCGGCTTCGCGACGCGAACGCCGAGAAAGCGTATTTCGCCAACTACTCGCTCCGTGTGTTGCGTGTCCTAATGGAACATTGCGTTGACCTCGGCTGGCGGGAAACCAATCCGGCGCGCGGTGTGCCCGAGTTGAAGACGGAAAAGACCGAGCGCGAGCCGTGGCCGCGCGAGCTGCTTGACGTGTACCGGGCGCAGTGCCCGCTCGGCACCAGAGAGCGGCTCGTGATGGAGCTGTGCGTCGGCACCGGCCAGAGGATTGGCGACGTGCTCGCCATGCGCTGGTCGAATATCGAGAACGGCGCAGTCTGGGTCCGCCAGAGCAAGACGTCCAAAGAGCTATGGGTACCGATCCTTCCCGAGCTGCAAGCGGCACTCGACGCCGCCAGTCGCCACTCGGTCTACATACTGACGAATGAGTGGGGCACCAATCGCTGGTCATACAGAGGCGCGTCAGCCGCCGTCAGGAAGGTCAGGGAACGGATCGGGGCCTTGGACTACGATATCCACAGCTGGCGCTACAACGCCGCCTGCGAGCTTCTGGAAGCGGGTTGCGGTGACGACCTCATCGCCGCGGTGACTGGTCAAAGCCCAGCGATGGTCCAGCACTATACGAAGAAGGTCCGGCAGCGCATACGGGCGGTCCAGGCACAGCAAATGCGAACAAGTCAGCATCGGCCCTAAGAGAGATCAGCCGAGCGTATACAGCGGCACACTTACGGCGCACCATCGTCGTGCGCGAAGCCTAGCGGAGTGCCGTTTGCGTGCATCGGCGGCAAGGTCCGCAGTGTGCAGCAAGCGGACCGAGGAACAAATTCGGGTGTGGCGTTGGAGCGTTGCTACGGGCATGGTAACGTTATCATTAGCGCGTTTCACCATGTTGCGTGAAGGCTTTCTGCGACATTTGCGCCTACTGTAACATTTTCCTTGTGGGGTTGACTTATAAATCAATGCGCACCAGTTTACTTGAGAAGGCACGGACGGGAGAGTTACTACAATGGACACCGCAGCTCCCCGGCGATCCGTGTGAGCGAACACTGTTCATATCGGCGGAAATTAACGACGAGTTCGATGAGGACACTTGGACTGACGGGTCTTTGGCGCAGCGGTATGCCCAGCTTGTTACAGATTTCGACCGCTATGTTTCTGGCGATACAATCCCGGTTGGGCTGGAACCTTACAGAAAGGGTAATGATGCGTTCTTGGCACGAATTAGTCCCGCTGAATATGGAATCTGGGCAATACGGAGCGTTGCTCCCAAACCGGCAATTCGAGTGTTTGGGGCTTTTTGTGAAACAGACGTGTTTGTTGCCCTTCTCACGCGCAGGCGAAATGAATTGGGCGGGCCGGAAAGTAGAGCATGGGCAGCGGCGCGGGAAGCGACGATCGCTCGCTGGGAGTATCTCTTCCCCGGGGAACACAGACTACTAGGAGAAAATGCACATGACTTCATCTCTGAAAAGGCGTTCCCTGTCTAAACCACAACGCGGCGTTAAAATCCATCCGTTTGATCTTGGGATGGTGCGCGCCCGAAATAAAAATAAAGCACATAGTTTGCTCCTTGAGTTGTTTAAAGATAGCGACTTGAGTAAAGCTGACTTGGCTAGGATGCTGGGAAAGAAACCAGAGCAAGTCACTCGTTTGCTCGCGGGCCCGGGTAACATCACACTGGACACTTTGAGCGATCTTATCTTTGCACTAAAAGGCAAATTCTTTACCGTTCAATGCAAAGATGAGTTGTCTAAAGCTAAGACCAACAGACAGGGTCCTGATTGGTTGATCCAGACGAATACTACGCAGAATTGGCAGCGTATTTCGGTTCCGAGTAAGGGGCCAGAAAAAAGTGGACCAGACAAATCCGAGGTGAGGTATTCCGTAAGCCTTACTTCGAGAAGCTCGCAGGAGGATTCTCATTATGAGCGATACGAAGCAATCTCCGAAGAAGCAATCTCCGAAGAAGCAATCTCATCGGTCTCCAGACTTTAGGTATATACCTTGCGACTCTGTCAATCTTGCTCTTGGAAATAACGGTATAAAGCTAATCCTTGGTGTTGAAGAGCTAGACGGCACCTCTTTGGATTTGGTGGGTATTCACTTAACTCACCGGACAGCAATGTTTCTAAAGGCGGCACTAGAGCAGTCGCTTCAACACTATGAGAAAGAAACTGGCATAAAGTTGGAGGAGCCTGAGCTGCGTCCTGAAGAAATCTCGGGTGATTCGAAATAGAGCGAACCTATCCTGATCGAACGTTTAGAGCGCGATGGGTTTTGCGTTTGCGAACAGCCCTGCTACCTTGCCTTGATAGTGTTCGTCGCGAAATGTAATCAGACCTAGCCGCTTAGACCACAGTTACGCACTGGAAGCGGATTTTGAAAAATTATGACTGGTTCGCGACAACAAACAATCATACCACGTGCGGTGGACGGCAGAACCAAGACGAGCATAAGATAGTTTAACGTCTGCGTTCAATTTCCGAAAATACACCTACCATTAGCGTAGTCCAGTATAATTGCTGACGACATCAATGATTTGGGATACGGGAAAAGGAGATACAAAGTGTTTGATTACTCAAATCCGGATAATGTCTGGAGTTTTGTGCAGGCGGCACTAGTCACCTTGGGTTTTATCTTCGTTGTGAGGCAAATTTTTATTGCTCGTGAGCAAAATTCAATTTCTCACCTAATCCATTTCAGAACAACATGGAACGCGGAACCTCTGCTTTCAGCTAGACAAAAAATTTGCGAAGATTACCCTAAAACTGATAACATCCTGACCCCACATGACGATCTAGTGGCTGCATTCCTTGAAGATTTGGCAGCCGCGATACAAGTGAGCCATGCTAATTCCAAACATGCATGGAGTTATTTTAGCTATTACATTGAGATATACTACGCGATGCTTGGCCCCACGATAGAAAACTACCAATCTGAAATTGAAGCGACATACTTTGCCGGTTTCAAGAATCTGCATCGCGACTTCTTGGGAATGAGTTCGGGAGTTCAAACGGTTGGAAAAATAAAGCGATTAATTGAAGAAGAAAGAAGGGCAGTGGAATTTAGAATAGTTCATTCATAGTTTTTTCGTTATATTCTTCGACTAATCGATCAGTATTTTAACCGTTTTTAGAGCCACTGGCGCGAAGCAATCAGTTATCCTATCTTCATTTCTACAGCATACTATCCAAATTGGCTTGGGAGCCACCATTATGGGTGTTTTGCTCGAATGGCTGCTCAGTGCCAGAAACTTTGGTCATTTATGGAAAACGTGCATATGCCCGCGCTGCCTCGCAGCCGCTTTCCAGTGCTTCTTGCGCACCCCCTCGGGCTCCAAGTGAGAGTATTTCCCACCCGAGAACTTTGGCCAGTCGATAGCCATGCCCCTGCGGACCATTTCCGCGCTCAAGTCGCGCCCGTCGGGCAGGAAGCAAGTTGCGACCAATCGGTCATAGGAAAGCTCCGGTTCGATCTCGGCGGTGATGATCTGCCCCTTGCAGAGATGGATCAGCTCCCATTTCGCCTTGTTGCCCCAAGGATGCTCAAGCTCCGGCGCGTCGATGCCCGCCAAGCGGATGCTGACCTTGCCGATCCGTATGGTATCTCCGTCGATCACTCGGCACTTCCCCGTCAGCGTGGTCTCGTGCGGCTGGCTTGGCGCCGGGGCAGGCTTGGCGGGCCGCGTAGGAGCCGCAACGGGCTTTGGCGGTCGCGACCGACGACCACGTTGCGGAAATGGCGTGACGGTGTCACGAGACCACGGGCCATCATGACGTTTCGCGGGGCGACTGGAAAACAGCGCGCGAATTATCATCCTGAACAAAGGCGACACCTCAAAGCAGATCAACATAAGGTTGATTGCCTAAAAACTGGCCCATTTTATGACGACCGTCAAACCGCTTCTGGGGCGTCTAAACATTCACGGTGTGTTCCGCCGAAAATTCGGCCATTTCTAAACAGAATTTCTTTTAACATCAAATACATAAATAGTTTTGCAAATCCGTGTACACCGGTTCGATTCCGGTACTCGCCTCCATTTAAAATCAGTGGGTTAGCGGATGCATCGCGTGGACCTCCGGGCTCATGTAGGCACTATCCAAGCAAATCATTCAGCTTGCGCGCAATTACCCCCTGCCGCACCTCGGTCGGCAAACCGGTTGGGGCTACCTTGATGTAAGATAAATCGGCGCACGCGCCTCGGAAGATGTAGCTGGCACGATTATCCTTCAACAGCCCAGCGGTGAACGCCACCGAACGGCTGATCCGGTCAAGCCTGGCCACCGGCAGGACGGCGCCCTCGCGGCGGGTTAACTCCATCGCCGCCCGAAGTTGAGGGCGGTCCGCCTTGGCCCTGTTTCGATGTCAGTGAACGTGCCCAGAACCTCGAACGGCGCTTGCCTGCAACTTTCGGGGAGGATCCGATTGTCGCGTTCCCGGGCGTCAAGACCCGGCCCGCTGTCGCCCCGACGATCGAGCGCCCGCCCCGTGACGCGGGGCGGGCGTTTCTTGTTTCAGCCGGTCAGAGCGTGACTTCTTTCGACTTGAACGTGATGCCCGCCGTTTCATGCGTGGCGTTCGATATCTTGCGGATGTCGCCCCAGCAATGCTTGTAGTTGGGCAGCACCAGTTCGTTGGTGCCGGGGTTGACGACGTTGCCCTGGCTGCCCGCGGGTGACCCGAAAACCATCGCGACCTGTCCGCGCCTGGCGGTGGCCGTGGGATAGGCCATGCCCTGCGTCACACCATTGTCGTTGATGATCTCGATCAGGTCTCCGGGGTTGAGCCCTTCCTCGACCATGTCATCGGGGTTCATCTCGATGAACGGATATGGGAAGCGGTCCTGGATGAACTGGTTCTTCTGGTCGAGGAACTGGTTCTGCCAGAAGATATTGGCACGGACGTTGTTGATCCAGTACTTGTGCGCGGCCTTCTCGCGGGCCTTGCCCGGCGCCTGCCAGCCACGCCACCCGGCGGCACAGAACAGCGCCTTGCCGTCGTCGCGCCCGTGCCGGTCGAACGTGCCATCGGCATAGAGCCGTTCGGTGCCGACAAGCGCACCGTTCTCGTAGCCGCTGACCGGCTCCTGCACGCCGTTGTTGCCCGCCGCGCGCAGCCGCTCATAGGTCACTTCGGGATTGCCCGCATTGTACCCGTCCATGAAGGCGTCTTCCTCGGTCTGCCAGTCATAGCCCTGGAACTGGTCGGCATAGGCTCCTTCGCCCATCTCGCGCAGGACGCGCTCCATGTGCTGCGCGATCCCGGCGGCGATCAGGCAGTCGGGGCGCGAATTGCCGTAGGGGTCCATGTAGCGCTCGCTGAGACGCAACCGCCGCTCGCCGTTCATCGAGGTGAGGTTCATCTCGTTCGATTCGCAGGCGGGCAGGATGACATGCGCGTTCTGACCGATCTGGCTGTGGATGATGTCCACATCCACCACGAAGAGGCCGCCCGCACTGATCGCCGAGACGATCGCGTCGACCACCTGCTCGCGCGTGCCGCCAGCAGCACCGTCGATCGCGTCCTTGACCATGTCCGCGCGGCGCTTGTGCACGCGCTTGAACTCGGCGGCGTTGAGCGTGGTCTTGTGGTGGTCGCACGCCCAGATATGGTGCACCCCGCCCAGACCCCGGATCAGGAACTGGTCGACATATTCCGCCGGACGGCCCACATGGCCATCGGCGGGGCGATAGTAGCCCTCCTGGTGCCCGCCCAGACGGCACACGCCGCCGCCTTCGCGGCCCACATTGCCGGTGGCCAGCGCGATGTTCACCAGCGCGCCGATGGTGCGATAGTTGTCGTTGCCCCAGATGATGCCTTTCTCGTAGGCCGTCGCGCATTTGCGGCGGCTGCCATCGTCATGCGGCTTGGCGATCCATTCGGCGGCCTTTTGGATGTCGGCCGCGGCCACACCGCAGATCTCCGCCGCCTCATCCAGCGACGTCCGGCAGTCCTGCATCGCATGATCGAGACTGCCCAGGCTCGCGGGATGGGCACTGTCCTGCGCCACCGCCTCGCTGCCCTGAAAGGTCGAGGCGGCGATGAAGTCGTCATCCGTCCAGCCCTGATCGACGATATGGGTCAGGATGGCGTTGAACAGCACCATGTCGCTGCCCTCGTTGATCGCGAGGTGCAGCACGTTCTCCTTGCCCGCCCATTGCTCGGAGGAATGCACGGTGACGGTGCGGCGCGGGTCGACCATGATGAACTTGGCGCCGTTCTGAAGGCCGGGCACCATGTGGTTGAGATAGAGATTGGTCTGCGTCTCCATCGAATTGGCCCCGATCATGAAGATCGTGTCGGTGATCTCGTAATCGGAATAGCTGTTGTTGAGCTCGCCCACCCCCATGTCGCGGGTCGAATGCACCTCGGAATTATAGGCCGGGCGGTTGTGGATACGGCAGTTCTTGACCTTCATGCTCTCGAAATAGAGCTTGCCGGTGGCCCAGGTGTTTTCATATCCGCCGGCGCTGCCGCCATGGTCGAACATCGACACGACGAGATCGTCCTCCGAGCCTTCGGTCACCACCCGCGCCGTGACCCGCGCGACGAGGTCGAGCGCGTCGTCCCACGATGTCGGCTGCCATGTCCCGTTGCGCCACACGAGCGGATCGCTCAGGCGTTGAAGCTGCGTGCCGGAGACATCGGAGGGCCGGTTCTCGGCCATGCGCGCGCCACGGATCGAGCCGAGCCCGGAATTGACGACGCAATTCGCATCCGGCTTGACGACGAGTTGCACGTCCTTCCCGTCCTGTTTGACGATGTTGTACATCGAGGGCGCATACCACGCCTCTGTGTCCTGGAACTGCTGTTCGGACAGATCGACGCCGAACTTGTTCTGGTTCTGCGCGGTGCCGCCCTGCTTGTTCATCGGCCAGGTGTAGGCCTTGTAGCCGCATCCGACGATGCAGTAATGGCAGGTGACGTTATGTTCCTTGGCGTCCGCGGGAATGATCGGCAGACGGTCCACTTGTCTCTTGTAAGCCATTGAATTTCCTCCCTCAGAGCGTGTTGGACAGGCGACCGTAGATCAGCTCGTCCACGCCCTCGGCATAAATGTCGCCGGCGCCGTCGACGCGCAGCACGAATTGCGGCAGGTTGTTGGTGGCATGGCCCCAGACCTGCTGTCCGCCCGCCTCGGCATCAAAGCGCGAATGGTGTCCGGGGCAATTGAAGGTGCGGTCCTCGCCGTTGTAGCTCAGATACCAGCCCTTGTGCGGGCACAGGACCGAGAAGGCGACGATATCGCCATCGGGGCCAACGCCGCCCTCGACCGCCTGCCCCAGCTTGAGCAGGACACCGGGGCTGTCGGCATCCGGGTAGGCCACGTCCATCGGCTCGTTCACGGCCAGGTCGGCCACGTTGGCCAGCCGGTTCGCCGGATACTCCACCCGCGCGAGCGCCGTTTGCGCCTTGGCGTCGCTCGTTCCCATGACAACGCTCGCCGCAGCGCCCGCCGTGGCCCCAAGGCCCCCGCGCAGGAACTGACGACGGCCCGCATCGACCAGTCGATTACATTTCATTGGCTTGGCTCCTCCCTTGCTATGGCAACAAGGATAGGGCCTCCACGCGCAAGCCACGACAGTCTTGGCGCTCATTCTGCGGCGCGGCTAAGCGTTGAATATCATGAGGAATTTCAGATGTTCGGAAATCCGAACAGGCCGCGCGGCGCGGGCGCGTCACGATAGCCCGTAGCGCTGCATCTTCTCCCACAGCGTCGTCCGGGCGATGCCCAGCATCCGCGCCGCCGCGCCCACCTGTCCGCCGCTGCGCTCCAGCGCGGCGATGATCTGCGCGCGCTCGGCGGCCTCGCGCACCTCGGCGAGGCTCTTGATGCCATCCTCCCCCGCCTGACGCTCGGGAAACAGGTCGGCGGGCTGTAACAGCGTGCCGCGCGCCAGCGACAACCCGCGCACCAGCCGCGCCCGCACCTCGCGCCCGCCGCCGGGCCAGTCGTGGTCGCGCGCCGCCTCCAGGCACAGCGCGCCGATCCCGGTGACATCGGGGGCCTTCTCGGGCGCGAGCCGCTGAAACAGTTGCTCCAGCAACCATATCGCGTCCTCGGGGCGGGTGCCGAGGGGGGGTATCGGTATCTCCATCCGTGCCATGCGGTAATGCAGTTCGGTGTCGAACGCGCCCTGCTGCACCAGCGCCTCCAGATCGGTGCCGCAGGCGGTGACGAGGCGCCCCTCGATCCCCTGCTCGATCTCCTCGCCCAACCGGCGCTGAAGCTGCAGCGGCAGGCGACTGATCGCGTTGACGAACAGCGTGCCCTCGCCCAGCTTGCGGAACGCGCCATCCTGCCCGAAGAGCGCCGCCTCGGGATCGCCCTCGCGCGCCAGGTTCACCTGGATGAAGGGCGCAGCCCGGCGCTCTGACAACTCGTGGATACGGCGCGCGACAAGGTCCTTGCCCAGCCCGGGTCCGCCCCGGATCAGGACCGGCCGGGCACTCTCAGCCGCGCGCACGATCAACGCCTCGACCCGCTGCGCGGCTCCGGAAACCCCGAGAATCGGGGGGAATTCCTGCGTCTCTCCCGGGGCCAGAAGCTGCGCGAGGCGGTCCAGAAACACCGACATGTCAAATGGCTTGGTGATGTAATCCGCCGCCCCCGACTTGATCAGGCGCACCGCCTGCTCGATGCCGCCCTGCCCGGTGATGAACAGGAACGGCGGCGGCGTGGTGGTGCGGCAGAGCGTGATGAACAGGTCTTCGCCGGTACCGTCCGGCAGGGCGATATCGCAGATCACCGCGTCGATGCCGCGCTGAGGCGTGCGGATCGCGCCCAGCGCGCGGTGCATCTGCTTCAGCCACAGCACCTGCGCGCCCTCCAGCTCCAGCCGCTGCAAGAGCGAGCCGCCCATGATCTCGTCATCCTCGACCAGAACGATGCGGCGGCCGTCAAGCATCGGTCGCACCTTCCCGAGCCGGCAGGATTACCCGTACCGTCGTCTGCCCGTCTTCGCGCGCAAGTTCGATCCTGCCGCTCAGATCCTTCACGAGATCGCGCACCAGCCGCAGGCCGACGCCACCGCCCGGTGCCAGCGCCGCATCGCTCAGCAGCCGTGCCCGCGCCGCCTCGGACATGGGCGGGCCGCTGTTGGAAATGTCGATTTCCAGACCGGCATCGTCCAGCCGGGCGTGAAGCGTGACACCGCCCTCGGGTCCGGTCGCCGCCGAGGCATTGAGCAGCAGGTTGAGCATGATCTGTCGAACGGGCGCGGCAGGCAAGGCCGCACAACCCGTCAGATCCTCTGGCGCGGACCAGTCCATCCGCTGTTCCATCCGCTTGAGCTCGGGCAGGATCAGCAGCCGGACATCCTCGAAATCATCGGGTGAAAGCGGGGTTCCCTCCTGCTCCAGGCGGTTCTGGTCCAGCGTGACACGCGCCACGTCCCGCAGGTGCCGCAGACCCCGTTCCAGCAACTCGGCGGATGCCGTCACGACCTCGGGCCTGTTGGAAAATTTCCGGATGGTGTCCGTCGCGTTCAACAGCCCGCCCAGCGGGTTGTTGATCTCGTGCGCCAGCGACGACGACAACCGCCCAAGGGCCACGAAGCGTTCACGTTCGGCAAGCCTACGTTCGAATTGTGATTTCGCAGCGACGTCATGCACCATGCTGTTGTAGGTGCGCGCCAGTCGGGCAAGCTCGCCATCGCCGCGCGGCACGTCGGTCTCGGCGATGGGCTGCGGCTCGCCCTCTGCCCCGGCCATCTGCTGCGCCAGGGTCGAGACGGGCCGCAGCATCTGGCGCATCGCGAGATATCCCAGCCCCGCGAGAAAGGCGGTCGCAAGCGCGTTGCCCGCCAGCAGGAACCAGAGGGCGCGCCGGCGCTCGCTCTGCAGATCGGACACATCCAGTTCCGTGACGATGCGACCCACCGACCGGCCCTGGTAATCGAGCGGCGCAATCAGGCGAACCGTGCTCTCTGACGCGCCCACCGACAGTTGGTCGAGCGGCACCGCCCCTTGGGCGACCCGCTCGATCGCGCTATCTACCGGAACGCGCCGCGGGTCGGTCGCGGCCAGAACCCGGCCCGCCTCATCGGCCACCGCCGTCAGAACCATGCGCCGACCCTCGCTCTCGCGCCCGGCGCGATCAAGCGTGTCATAAACTTCCCAGATGTCACGGCGCAGGACCAGCGGCCCCAACGCCACCGACAGCCCCTCGACATGCATCGCCGCCAGTTCGCGCAGCCGGGCGTCCTGCACGCGGCCCAGCGCCGACAGCACCTGTTGCGACGCGACAACCCCCACCAGCACCATCAGCGCCGCCCCGAGCAGGGGCAGCCTGAGCGACAGCGGCAGAGGACGCAGGACCCGGGCCATTCAGGTTTCCAGCAGGCGCATTCGGGTGGCTATGCCGTCAAACAAGCCCTCGGGGGCTGTCTGAAACCCGTCCAGTTGCAGGGCCGCCAACGCAGCGCGTCCGGCGTTTGATCGCGACAGTCCCAGGAGCGCCTCCCGCAGCGCACGCACCGGTTCCGCGTTCTCGGTGTCCTTGCGCGCGCAGACAGGCGGAAAGCCCAACCATTCCGACTTGCCGATGACGCGGGTTCGCCGTGTCAGGTCCGGCTCCACCGCGGCCAGCGCCTCCCAGACATAGCCGTCCACGCTGCCCGACTGCACCAGCCCGTCGGCAACTGCGCGCACCACGTTGCGGTGCCCGTAGGTAAAGATCGCCCGCGAAAACCACTGCTCGGGCCGCGTGCCCATGGCGATCAGATCGCTTGCCGTGACCAGGTAGCCGGAATTGCTGTCGGGATCGGAGAACGCATGCGTCGCCCCGCGCAGATCAGAGAGGTTATCGGCCGCGACCCCCTGGCCGACGATCAGGTAGGATTGATAGAGCGGCCTGCCCCGCCAGACCGGCACCACCACCAGAGCGAGCGCCTCCCGATGCTGCAGGTATGGATATCCACAGAGCCACGCCGCGTCGAGCGAGCGCTCCAGCAACAGGCCAGTCACTTCCTCGTAGGTGCGTTTCTGCACAAGCTCTATCTCGCGCCCCATGGCCGCCGACAGCACGTGGCGCAGCCGGTCGATGATCACCGCGTCATTGTCTAGGAAAACGGGCGTGAGACCCAACCGGAAACGTGTCTGTGCCAGGCTGCGTATCGGAATCGCCGCACATGCGAGACCGCCCATGATGATCGCCGCGCGCCGGGTTATCGCTGTCATGCCGTTCTCTTCATGCTCCAAAATCGTCGCGCCGCCCCGTGCCTTGCGCCCGGCACGATACGACGCTTGTCGCATCCCTCTGATACCAGACTGAATACGTCTAGGCAGAAAAACTTGACCCCGCGCCTCCCGAGCCGACAAGTCACGCGCTGACACGGGGGGCACATGCGCGTGCCCGCGTCTGAACATTCGGGCCTCGGTCTGCTTCATATCAGGTCTGTTTTCTGACTCCGAGCCGCGATCATACGAAACTGCTGTGTCGTACATGCGATCCCCGTGGGGCAGACGCCATCCGCCGCGCATGCCCCGGGCCGATCCGCGCCGATCACACCCGCTCACGTTCGCCGCACCGCCTCTGGCTTGCGCGCACGGCCAGCCCCACCTTGGTGGCACGGACCCGGCAAAAGGAGACCCGCCATGACCCGCCGCAAGACCGATCCGCGCCATCCCCGTCCGCCGTGGCACCGGCGGCCCGTGCCTTACCGCTTCGACGATTGGGCCGCGATCTGAGCGCAAAGGCCACAGTGCCGCGATTTTCACCGCGGTCACCGCGTTTTGACTTAAACCCGCGGCACGCAAGGCCATATATAGGATGTCGAAAGGATCCGTGGAGGAAGTGACATGATCGACCGCCGTTCTCTCGTCGTTTCGGGCCTCGCCGCGCTGGCCGCTCCTGCCCTTGTGCCGGGCCGCGCCCGCGCATTCGAACTCGACCCGATATTCACACCGCAGCAGGTGACGTTCAGCGACGCCTACGCGCCAGGGCATCTGGTCGTGCTGCCGCGCGCGCATTTTCTGTACTTCGTCACCGCACCCGGCGAGGCACGCCGCTACGGCGTGGGCGTCGGGCGGGCGGGGCTCGAATTCACCGGCACCGCCACCATCGACGTGAAAAAGAAATGGCCCACATGGCGGCCCACCGACGAGATGATCGAGCGTGAGCCGCAAACCTACGCGCGCTTTCGTGGCAACGACTACGTCCAGCCCGGCGGGCCCGAAAATCCGCTTGGCTCGCGCGCGCTTTACCTGTTTCAGAACGGGCGCGACACCTTCTACCGCATCCACGGCACCAACCAGCCCTCGTCCATCGGGCGCTCGGTATCCAATGGCTGCATTCGCATGATCAACGCCCATGTGCAGGATCTCTACCAGCGCGTCCCAACAGGCACCGTGGTGACGGTGCTGTGATATTGCCCGGACCGCACGATACCCCTTGCGTTTCCCGTCACCGAGGCCCATATTGCATCTGCTAACGTTACGGCTATCGACCACCTGTCCTTCTATCGGCTCAGTCACTCGATCTTGCACGACGACGAGCCAAGCTGTCGCACTTCCGCGGGCAGCACACAATTAGGAGTTCAGGGCAAATGGCTACTGGCACAGTAAAATGGTTCAACACCACCAAGGGTTTCGGCTTTATCGCACCTGACGGCGGCGGCAAGGATGTTTTCGTCCACATTTCCGCAGTCGAGCGCGCGGGCCTCACCGGCCTCGCAGACAACCAGAAGGTGACCTTCGAAATCGAATCGGGCCGCGACGGGCGTCAGTCCGCCAGCGATATCGCCCTCGCCTGAACGGCGCTTCCGCCCTTGGCGAGACGGTTGAACCGGGCCCCCTTGTGGGGCCCGTTCTCATTTCACGGCCTCGATCAGCGCGGCCACGTGCGGCCCCAGCCCATCGACGATGCGCGCCACACCCTCCGCGTTGGGATGGATACCGTCCCCCTGAAAGAAACGTTGCAGCGCCGCAGGGTCGCCCTCGCCCAGCCCGGCAAAGAAATCGGGGGCGAGCAGCGTGCCGTGCTTTTCCGCGAGATCGGGGTAGATCGCGTCGAAACCGGCCTTGTAGTCAGCGCCGTAATTGCCCGGCGCGCGCATCCCCACCAGCAGCACCTCCACGTCGCGTTCCGCCGCCTCGGCCAGAATGGTATCGAGATTGGCGCGGCTCACCGCCGGGTCGATCCCGCGCAACAGGTCGTTGCCGCCCAGCGCCACGATCATCGCGTCCACCTCTGGCGTCAGGCTCCAGCCTGCGCGCGCGGCCCCGCCCGCAGTGGTGTCGCCCGATACACCGCCATTGATCACCTCCGCGTCGATGTCACGTTCCGCCAGCCACCGCCGCAATTGCGGCACCAGACCGTCCTGCTGCGGCAGGCCATAGCCTTGGGTGAGGCTATCGCCCAGCGCCAGCACGGTGACGGGTGCGTCCGCCGCCGCCTCCTCGCCCGCCTGCGCGGGCACGGCCATCCACAGAAAGAGCACGAGCGCCTTGCCCAGTTGCCGGGCCACCCCATATGACAGAAAACACTGGCAAAACAGGCGCAACCTCATGAGCTCTCCCCTTCTTTCCCTGGCCGATGTCGCGCTCGTGCTCGAAGGCAATGCCGGCCCTGTCGAGATACTTCACGGGATCACGCTCGATGTCCACAGCGGCGAGACGATCGGGCTTGTCGGCCCGTCGGGATCGGGCAAATCCTCGCTGCTCATGCTGATGGGCGGGTTGGAGCGCGCGACGGGAGGCAGCGTGCGCGCCTTCGGCCACGACCTCGGTGCCATGAACGAGGACGCGCTGGCGCGGCTGAGGCGCGCGCATGTGGGCGTGGTGTTTCAGTCATTCCACCTCATCCCCACGATGACCGCGCTGGAAAACGTGGCAACCCCGCTCGAGCTTGCCGGGCGCCGCGACGCGCGGGCGCGCGCGATGGGAGAGCTTGCCGCCGTTGGGCTCGAGGCGCGGGCGGGCCACTATCCCTCGCAGCTCTCGGGCGGCGAGCAGCAGCGCGTGGCGCTCGCCCGCGCCGCCGCGCCGCGCCCCGCGCTCATCCTCGCCGACGAACCCACCGGCAACCTCGACAGCACCACCGGTACGGCGATCATCGACCTGCTCTTCGGGTTGCGCGACCGCGACGGGGCGACGCTGGTTCTGGTCACCCACGACCCGGCGCTGGCGGCGCTCTGCGACCGGGTGATTTCGCTGGGTGACGGGCGCATCGCCCCGGCAGCCGCAGCATGAGCCTGAGGGTTGCGGCCCTGCTGGCGGGGCGGGAGTTGCGCGGGGGGCTGCGGGGCTTTCGCATCTTTCTCGGCTGCGTAATCCTCGGGGTGGCCGCCATCGCCGCCGTCGGCACTCTGCGCGAGAGCGTGCAGGCCGGGCTCGCCACGCAGGGCGCAGAGCTATTGGGCGGCGATGCCGAGATTGAGCTAACCTACAGGTTCGCCTCGCGAACCGAGAGGTTGTGGATGGAGGACGCCGCTGCCCGCGTCTCGGAAATCGCCGATTTCCGGTCGATGGCGGTGGCCGGCGAGGCACGCGAACTCACGCAGGTCAAGGCGGTCGACGCGGCCTATCCGCTGGTGGGTCGCGTGGCACTCGACCCCGACATGCCGCTGGAGGCGGCTCTCGCGGATAGCGATGGCCTGCCCGGCGCGGTGATGGAGCCGGTGCTGGCCACCCGGCTGGGCATCGGGGTCGGTGACGTCTTTCGGCTTGGAGAACAACGGTTTACATTGATGGCTGAAATCGTGCGCGAGCCCGACCCGTCGCGCGCGGGCTTTGGCCTCGGGCCGCGCACCATCGTGGCGCGGACGGCGCTCGATGGCTCGGGGCTTCTGGCGCCCGGCTCGCTTTTCACCTCTCGCTACCGGCTCGACCTGCCGCTGGACACCGACCTCGACGCCCTCGCCGCCCGCGCCGAAGAAGAGCTTTCCGCCAGCGGCGCGCGCTGGACCGACGCCCGCAACGCCAGCCCGCAGGTGGCCGAATTCGTCACCCGACTGGGCGCGTTTCTCGTGCTGGTGGGGCTGTCGGGTCTCGCGGTAGGGGGCGTTGGCATCTCCGCCGCCCTCAGGGCCTATCTGGCGGGCAAGGTGCAGGTGATCGCCACGCTGCGCACGTTGGGCGCCGACCAAACAACTGTTTTTCTGATATATTTCCTTCAGGTCGCGGTGCTGGCACTGCTCGGGATCGGGGGCGGGCTCATCCTCGGCGTGGGGCTGCCGGTGGCGCTGGGTCCGTTGATCGCGGCGCAATTGCCGGTGCCGGCGGTCTTTGCCCCCTACCCCGCGCCGATGATCGAGGCCACGCTCTATTCGGTGCTGAGCGTGCTCATCTTTACGCTGTGGCCGCTGGCACGGGCGCGCGAGGTGCGCGCCGCTGCGCTCTACCGCGACGCGGGGATCAGCGGGGCGCGCTGGCCGGGCTGGCCGTGGGTGCTGATCACCGCCGTGCTCTTCGCGCTCCTGGTATTCACGGCGGCAGTGTTTTCCGGCAATGCCCCGCTAACGCTCTGGACGGCGGGTGGTATCATCGGGGCGCTGGCGCTGTTGTGGCTGGCGGCAGCGGCAACCACTCGCGCGGCGCGCGCCCTGCGCCCGCGCCTGCGGGGACGGCCCGCGCTGGGCTGGGCGCTGGGCGCGATCGGCGGGCCGGGCAATACGGCGGGGCCGGTCATGCTGGCGCTGGGGCTGGGGCTGTCGGTGCTGGCCGCCGTGGGGCAGATCGATGGCAACCTGCGCCGCGCCATCGCCGCCGACCTGCCCGAGCGCGCGCCGTCCTTCTTCTTCGTCGATCTGCAAAAGGACCAGATGGAGTGGTTTCTCGACCGGCTGAAGGACGACCCGGGCGTGAGCCGCGTCGATCACGCACCGATGCTGCGCGGAATCATATCCCGCATCAACGACCGCCCCGCGCGCGAGGTGGCCCCCGGCCACTGGGTGGTCGAGGGCGACCGCGCGGTGAGCTACGCCGATAGCTTGCCCGAGCGCACCACGCTCACTGCCGGGGACTGGTGGGGCGAGGGCTATACCGGGCCGCCGCAGCTCAGCTTTGCCGCCGAGGAGGCCGCCGAGATGGGGATCGGCATCGGAGACGAGATCACCGTCAACATCCTCGGGCGCGACATCACCGCGCCGATCACCTCTCTGCGCGAGGTGGATTTTTCCAGCGTCGGCATGGGCTTCGTCATGCTGATGAACCCTTCGGCGCTGGCGGGCGCGCCGCACAGCTTCATCGCCACGGTCTATGCCGACAGCGAGGCGACCGAGGAGGCGATCCTGCGCGACGTGACCGACCGCCACCCCAACGTCACCGCGATCAACGTGCGCGACGCGCTGATGCGGGTGACGGACCTGCTGGCCAGCCTCGCGTCGGCCACCTCGTGGGGGGCGTCGGTGACGCTTCTGACCGGGTTCCTGGTGCTGATCGGCGCGGCGGCGGCGGATGCCCGCGCGCGCAGCGTCGAGGCGGCGATCCTCAAGGTTCTGGGTGCCACGCGCGCGCGTATATTGGCGGGGCTGGCCCTGAGGTCGCTCATCCTCGGGGCCGCCGCGGGCATCGTGGCGCTGGGCGCAGGCATCGGCGGTGGCTGGGCGGTGAGTCGATTCGTGATGGAAACACCATTCACCGTGATCTGGCCCTCCGCGCTTGCCATCGTCGCGGGCGGCACGGCGATCACGCTGCTGGCCGGGCTGGTCTTTGCCCTCGGCCCGCTGCGCGCCCGCCCCGCAAGGGTGCTGCGCGCCCGCGAATGACACCGCCCCGCTTCATCTTGCCCCAAATATTCGATCCGCACCCGACGACGAAAGCGTCGCGTTGAATTCGTCACGTCCGGCTGGCAATCAACCCCGGCACCCACAGAGAGAGACCATGACCGATTCGTTGCCCATCGCCCTCTCCGCACCCCTCAGCCCCGCGCAGCAGACCGCGTTGGTCAACCTCGTGCGGCGCGCCGCGCGCACCGAGATCCTGCCGCGCTTTCGCTCGATCACGCGCGCGGAGGCCACGGCCAAGACCGGCCCCCGCGATCTGGTGACCGAGGCCGACCGCGCGGCCGAGGCGATGATCGCGCGAGGGCTGCAAAGGCTGTTTCCCCATGCGCTGATCGTCGGTGAGGAGGCCGTCGCCGACCGGCCAGAGCTGCGCGACGAGGTCAGCGAGGCGGAGTTCGCGATCATCATCGACCCAGTGGACGGGACGTGGAATTTCGTTCACGGCCTGCCGCTCTTCGGCGTGATCATAGCTGTCACGCGGTTTGGCCGCCCGGTGCTGGGGCTGCTCTACGATCCCGTGGGCGACGACTGGATCCTCGCCGACGAGACCACCTCCGCACGGCTCGTCGCGGCCAGCGGGGTCGAGCGCGCGGCCACCACGGCGGCGGGCGGTGCGCTGGGCGATCTGCATGGGTATGTGCATGTGTCGCTGATGGGGCAGGCACGGCAGGAGGCGTTCTATCCGCGCCTCGCCGCGCTGGGGCAGGCCACGGCGCTGCGCTGTTCGTGCCACGAATACCGGCTGCTGGCGCAGGGTGCGGTCGATTTCGTCCTGTCGGACCGGCTCAACCCGTGGGATCACGCGGCGGGCGTGCTGATCTGTCAGCGCGCGGGCGGGGTGGCGCGGATGCTCGACGGGCACGACTATGACACCTCGCTCGGCGAGGGCCTGCTGCTCTGCGCGGGCAGCGAGACGACATGGACAGCGCTACGCGATCACTTTGCCGATCTTGCCTGACGCGGGACCCCACTTGCCTTGAAATTGACACCGGCGGTGTCAATACTGCGTACAGTTGGCTGTCAGGATTCAGGGCCCTCGATGACATCATGGCACAACGACGGCCCGGACGCGGCGGGGACGGGTGGCGGCACGACAGTAACGCTGTCCGATGCGGACCGTGCCGAGACCATCGAGAGGCTCTATGACGTGGCGCTCGATCCCGAGCGGTTCGAGGCGCTTCTCGATCATTGGGAGAGCGCCGTCGCCCCCTTGCGCGCGCATGTCGATCTCAGCGCGCCGCGCCTGCTCGACGATCCGCAGATTGCCGCGCATTTCAGGCGGGCCACCGCGTTTCTCGACCGCGCCGCGATCGGCGAGGCGAGCACCGGGAAGGACGGGCTCGACGCCATGCTCGCCCCGTTCGAGCGGGTGGCCGCCCTGGTGCTCGACCGTGGTGGCGTGGTGCGCGCCGCCAACCCGGCGGCGCGGCGGTTGATGGGCATCACCGAGCGGGCAACGATCAGCGATCTGCCGCTGCATGACGACGACCGCCCTGCCCTTGCCGCCGCGCTTTCCATGCTGTTCGCCGACTTGGGCAAGGACACGGCGATGCTGCGTCTGCGCGGTGACGGGCCCGGGCACCTGATGGTGCTGCGGCTGCAACGCTGCACCGCGTCGGACGGCACCGACCTGGTGCTCGCTGCGTCCAACGGGCTACACCTGCCCGAAGGGTTCTGCGATATCCTGCGGCAGGCCTTCGATCTCACGCGGGCGGAGGGCGACATCCTGTGCCACCTCGTAGATTGCCGCTCGATCGCCGAGATCGCGGCGGGACGCGGGCGCTCTCCCGACACGATCCGCGCACAGATCAAGTCGATCCTCGCCAAGACCGAGACCCATTCGCAGCTGGAACTGGTGCGGCTGGCGCTGTCGATGATCGACATGACGACGGCCACGGTGACATCACCCCCCGCGCGGCAGGCCGTGACCTGCGCGCATCCTGACCACGAGGTATCCGCCGACAGGACGCTTGTCGCGCCGGACGGGCGGCGGGTTGCGTGGATGGTGTTGGGGGACATGGCGGGGCGACCGCTGCTCTACCTGCCGATGGATTTCGGGCTGGTGCGCTGGCCCGCGAGCGCCGAGGCCGAGGCGCGGGCACGGGGATTACGGGTGATCGTGCCGCTGAGGCCGGGCTACGGGTCATCGGACATGGTGGCGCACGAGGCGGATTACGACGCCGCCCTGCTCGAAGATACCGAGAGGGTGCTGCGTGCCGAGGGCGTGCGACGCTGCCCGGTGCTGAGCCTCGGGGACGATCTCTATTACGCGGTGCAGCTCGCCCGGCGCGATCCGGCGCGGATCACCGGCATCCTCGCCTGCGCCGGGATGCTGCCGCTCACCCGACGGGCGCAGTTCGAGCGGATGGACAAGTGGCACCGCTTTATCCTCGCCGGGGCGAAGTACACGCCACACCTTCTGCCGTTCATGGTCAAGGCCGGGTTCCTCCTCGCGCGCCGGATCGGCAAGAGCGGGTTCACCCGCGCGATCTACGGCGAGTCCGGGGCCGACATCGCCACCTTCGAGGACCCGGAGGTGTACGAGGCAATCGTGGGTGGCTCGGAGGTGGCGCTGTCGGCCACGCATTCGGCGCACGAGGCGTTCGCACGCCAGCTTATCGGCGGGCAGCTCGAGGACTGGAGCGGCGATCTGGAGGCGTTGCAGGGGGCGCTGCCGGTGATCCTGATGAACGGCGCGCAGGACCCTCAGGTGCCGCGCGCAACCTACGAGGAATTCCGCCGCGATCACCCGTGGATCGAGTATCACCTGTTCGAGGATGCCGGGCAGCTCGTGTTCTTCCGGCACTGGCGTGCCGCGCTCGACCGGCTGGCGCCGCTTGTCGCGGAGGCGGACGCGAAATAGCCCAATCAGGGTATGACAGACCCGTCTTTTCGCGCTAGCGTGATCTTGCGTGAGGGGACGGTGATCATAGTGAGTGATGGTGCAGCCTCTTCCGACGCGGCCGCGGCCCTACCGGGGTCCGGTCAATAAAAACAAGGTAATTTCCATCACGGGAGGGGCGGCCAGGATGGCCGTCCCAATTCTTTTCCGCCCGCCCTACAGAATTTCCATGTTTCGCTGAAACACGAAAATTCTGTAAGTTATTGTTTTGTCGCGTTTCCGGACGCAAAACCGGTATCCACTTTTGCTGGAAACGCCCTATTCCGCCGCGTCGGCGTAGTCCTCGAGCGGCGGGCAGGTGCAGACGAGGTGACGGTCGCCATAGGCGTTGTCCACCCGGTTCACCGGCGGCCAGTACTTGTCCACCCGGAACGCGCCGGGCGGGAAGCAGCCCTGCTCGCGGCTATAGGGGCGGTCCCAGTCGCGCACGAGGTCTTCCATCGTGTGCGGGGCATTCTTGAGCGGGTTGTTCTCGCGGTCCATCCGCCCCTCTTCGATGGCGCGGATTTCCTCGCGGATGGCGAGCATCGCGTCGCAGAACCGGTCAAGCTCGGCCTTGGTCTCGCTCTCGGTGGGCTCGACCATCAGCGTGCCGGCGACCGGCCAGCTCATCGTCGGCGCGTGAAAGCCGCAATCCATCAGGCGCTTGGCGATGTCGTCCACGGTGACGCCCGCGCTGTCGGCGAAGGGGCGCACGTCGAGGATGCATTCATGCGCCACGCGGTTGTTCCGGCCCTTGTAGAGCACGTCGTAGGCCCCTTGAAGCCGTCGCGCGATGTAGTTGGCGTTGAGGATCGCAACCCGTGTCGCCTGCGTGAGCCCCGCGCCGCCCATCATCAGGCAATAGGCCCACGAGATCGGCAGAAGCGAGGGCGAACCATAGGGCGCGGCGCTCACCGGCCCCTCGGTGCCGCCGGTCGCCGGGTGACCGGGCAGGTGCGGCACGAGGTGTTCCTTCACACCGATCGGTCCCATGCCGGGCCCGCCGCCGCCATGCGGGATGCAGAAGGTCTTGTGCAGGTTGAGGTGGCTGACGTCGCCGCCCAGATCGCCGGGCCGCGAGAGGCCCACCATCGCGTTGAGGTTGGCCCCGTCGATATAGACCTGCCCGCCGTGGGAGTGGGTGATCTCGCAGACCTCGCGCACCGTTTCCTCGAACACGCCATGCGTCGAGGGATAGGTGATCATGCACCCGGCAAGGTTTTCCGAATGTTTCTCGGCCTTGGCGCGGAAATCGTCGAGGTCGATATCGCCGTTCTCCGCCGATTTCACGACTACCACGTCCCAGCCGACCATATGCGCGCTCGCCGGGTTGGTACCATGCGCGCTTGTCGGGATGAGACAGACGCGGCGGTGCCCCTGCCCTTGCCCGCGGTGCCATGCAGCGATGGTCAAGAGCCCCGCATACTCGCCCTGTGCACCGGAATTGGGCTGCATGGAAATGGCGGCATAGCCGGTGATCTCGCACAGCTTGGCGTTGAGATCGCCGATCATCTCGGCGTATCCCTCGGCCTGATCGGCGGGGGCGAATGGGTGCAGGAGCGAGAACTCGCGCCAGCTTACCGGCATCATCTCGGCCGCCGAGTTGAGCTTCATCGTGCAGCTTCCCAGCGGGATCATCGCCCGGTCCAATGCCAGATCGCGGTCTGCCAACCGTCGCATGTAGCGCATCATCTCGGTCTCGGCGCGGTTCATGTGAAAGATCGGGTGGGTGAGATACGCGCTCTGCCGCGCAAGTGCCTCGGGAAGGCGATACTCGGGCGACAGATCGCTGTCCTTCATGACAATGCCGAAGGCGCGCCAGACCGCCTCGACCGTCGCCCGGCGCGTGCGTTCATCGAGCGTGATGCCGATCTTCGTGTCACCGACACGGCGCAGGTTCACCCCCTCGCGCACCGCCGATTGCAGCACGCCGCGCTGCAACAGGCCCACGTCCACGGTGATCGTGTCGAAGAACTCGCCGGGCTCGACGTGGAATCCGGCGGCCTCTAGCCCGCGGGCCATCCGCACCGTCTTGCGGTGGATGCGCTGGGCGATGGCCTTGAGGCCCTTTGGCCCGTGAAACACCGCGTACATCGACGCCATCACCGCCAAGAGCGCCTGCGCGGTGCAGACGTTCGACGTGGCCTTTTCGCGGCGGATATGCTGCTCGCGGGTCTGCAGGCTGAGGCGGTAGGCGCGGTTGCCGTGGCTGTCGACACTCACCCCCACGATGCGCCCCGGCATGGCGCGTTTATAGGCGTCGCGGCAGGCCATGTAGGCGGCGTGCGGACCGCCATAGCCCACCGGCACGCCAAAGCGTTGCGTGGAGCCCACGGCGATATCGGCGCCCATCGCGCCCGGCTCCTTGAGCAGGGTCAGCGCCAGCGGATCGGCGATCACGATGCCGATGGCCTTGTGTTCGTGCAGCGCCGCGATCTCGTCCGAGAAATCGCGCAGGTGCCCATGCGTGCCGGGATACTGGAAGATCGCGCCAAAGACCTTGTCGGCCTCCATCTCGTCGGGGGCGCCGACGATCACCTCGATGCCCAGCGGCGCGGCGCGCGTGCGCATCACCGCGATGTTCTGCGGGTGGCAGCTTTCGTCCACGAAGAAGCTGGTTGCCTTCGATTTCGACACGCGCTGCGCCATGGTCATCGCCTCGGCTGCCGCCGTCGCCTCGTCGAGCAGCGAGGCATTGGCGATCTCGAGGCCCGTCAGGTCGCTCACCATGGTCTGGAAATTCAACAGCGCCTCGAGCCGCCCCTGGCTGATTTCCGGCTGGTAGGGGGTATAGGCGGTATACCAGGCGGGGTTTTCGAGGATGTTGCGCTGGATCGCGGGCGGCGTGACCGTGCCGTGATAGCCCTGCCCTATGAGCGAGGTCAGCACCTTGTTCTTCGACGCGATCCTGCGCATGTGGTGCAGCAATTCGCGCTCGGACTTGGGCTTGCCGAAATCGAGCGGAGCCTCCTGCCGGATGGATTTCGGCACCGTCTCGTCGATCAATGCGTCGAGATCGGCCACGCCCAGCACCTCGAACATGCCCTCCATTTCCGAGGGCGAGGGGCCAATATGGCGGCGATTGGCGAAATCGTAGGGCAGGTAGTCGGTCGGCGTGAAGGGCATCGCTTGGTCCTCGCTATACCGGGCTGCGGCGCGCGCGGCCCCGGTTTCTTCTTGGCAAAAATACTCCCGCCGGAGGCGTCCCCGACGGGGGAGCGGCTCAGCCGATGAAGTCGTTATAGGCCCCCTCGTCCATGTACTCGTCCATCTGGCCGGGCTCCGAGGGTTTCATCTTGAAGAACCACGCATCGCCGAGGGGGTCCTCGTTGACCTTGCCGGGCTCGTCCACCAGCGCCTCGTTGACCTCGACAATCTCGCCGTCGAGCGGCGCGCGGATGTCCGAGGCGGCCTTGACGCTCTCGATCACCACGACCTCGTCGTCGCGGGTGACCATCGTGCCCACTTCGGGCAGTTCGACGAACACCACGTCGCCCAGTTGCTCGGCGGCGTGGCCGGTGATGCCGACGGTGACGACATCGCCCTCGGCGCGGAGCCATTCGTGTTCTTCGGTGAATTTCATGGTGGGTCTCTCCCTGTTGCTCAGCGTTTGAAATTGGCCGGGGTGAAGGGCAGCGCGACGACCGTGGCCGCCATCCGCCTGCCGCGCACCTCGCCGTAAACCGTGGTGCCCTTGGTGGCGAGGTCACGCGGGACGTAGCCCATCGACACCGGCCCCTGGATCGTCGGCCCGAAGGCGCCGGAGGTGACGTGGCCCACGGCCTCGCCGCCCTCGAGCGCGGCAAAAACCGGCGTGCCCTCGCGCATTGGCGCGCGCCCCTCGGGGCGCAGGCCGACGCGGGCGCGGGGTGCGCCGTCTGTCAGTTCCTGCAGGATGCGCACGGCGCCGGGAAATCCGCCCGCCCGCGCGCCGTCCGCGCGGCGCACCTTCTGAATGGCCCAGGCGAGGCGTGCCTCGACCGGGCTTGTCGTGGTGTCGATATCGTGGCCGTAGAGGCACAGCCCCGCCTCCAGCCGCAGGCTGTCGCGCGCGCCGAGGCCGATTGGCTCTACCTCCGCGTGCGCGAGCAGCGCGCGGGCGAGCGGCTCTGCCTGATCCGCGGGCACGGAAATCTCGTAGCCGTCCTCGCCGGTATAGCCCGAGCGCGAAATCCACAGCTCGCCATGATCCGATGGCAGGACGGCCACATCCATGAACCGCATCTGCGCCACCCCCGGCAGCATTGCCGCCAGCACGCCCTCGGCGGCGGGCCCTTGCAGCGCCAGCAGCGCGCGGTCGGTGATTTCCTCGATCTCGACGCCGGAAAGATTCGCGCGCATGTGCGCGATGTCATCCGCCTTGCAGGCGGCGTTGACCACGGCGAACATGTGATCGCCGCGATTGGCCAGCATCAGGTCATCGAGGATGCCGCCATCGTCGTTGGTGAAGAAGCCATAGCGCTGGCGCATCGTGCCAAGATCCAGCAGATCCACGGGCACCAGCCCCTCCATCGCGCGGGCCACCTGCGGGTAGCCGCCCGGCGCGCGCAGGATCACCTGTCCCATGTGGCTCACGTCGAAGAGCCCGGCGCGGGCGCGACAATGCAGATGTTCCTTCATGACACCGAGCGGGTACTGCACCGGCATCTCGTAGCCCGCGAAGGGCACCATCCGGGCGCCAAGCTCGTGGTGCAGCGCGTTGAGCGGCGTGACGTTCAGATCAGACACCGGACCCTCCTCATGACGACGGGCCGGAGGCTTCGATACGTCCCGGCACCAGTGATGCACGCGCCCGGACCGGGTCGTGCCACGATGCCCCCTCTGTCCTTTCGCCTGAGATCGCTATCCCTTCGGCGCCCCGCGTGCGGGGTCTCTCCAGAGTTGTGTCGGTCGCGCAGGTCCTTGAGCCTGAGAGTTTCCGGGGCGGTTGCTCCTTCGGCACTGGCGTGGCCAGTTCTCCCTGCCGCGACGTGGTGGACGCTAGTATACCGCGCGGACGCGATCAAGCCCGTTTGGCGCAAGGCGGCGCTGAAAAGATCGCGAGCAGCGTGTCGTTGTCGCAGACCAGCGCATCGAGCGTCACGTCGTCGAGCCGCCGGTAGAACGCCTCGACCGCGTCGGTCAGCGCCGCGCGCAGGCGGCACCCGGCCTTGAGCGGGCAGGTATTGTCGACATCGGCAAAGCATTCCGCGACCGGCACGTTCTCCTCGAGCTTGCGAAACACCTCGCCCACGGATATCTCGGCCATCGGGCGGCCCAGCGCCACCCCGCCGGTGCGCCCACGCTGCGTGTGCAGGAAGCCCAGTTGTCCCAGCCGGTTGACGATCTGCGCCAGGTGGCTCTCGGAGATGTTGCACCGTTCGGCGATCTCGGTCTTGGTCACCAGCCGGTCGGGATTGAATGCGCAGAACATCAGGAGCCTGATAGCGATATTGGTGCGTTTCGTGATCCGCATGAGCCTGCCTTCGGTTGCAATTGCCCGAGTTTCGCCAGACTGTGAGCGCGGACCTTGATGCAAATCAAGCGGAGGCAAAAAAACCTTGGTTCGACATGCATATTTCTTTGGCTATGGCAGCCTCGTGAACCGCACGACCCACGGCTTTGGGGGGGCGCGCCCCGCGCGCCTGTCGGGGTGGCGGCGGGTGTGGCGGCACACCACGCTGCGCCCGGTGGCCTATCTGACGGTGGTCCCTGACGACGATGCCGAGATCGACGGGCTGATCGCGCCGGTGCCGGGTGCGGACTGGCCCGCGCTCGACGCGCGCGAGGCCGCGTATGTGCGCGCACCGGCCGCCGATCAGGTGCGCCATGACCTGCCCCACACCCCCGAAATCGCCGTCTACACCATCCCCGAGGGCCATCACGGGGCGCCGACGGCGGCGCACCCGATCCTGCTGAGCTATATCGACGTGGTGGTGCAGGGCTATCTGCGCGAGTTCGGCGAAGACGGGGTGGCGCGGTTCTTTGACACGACAGGGGGCTGGGACGCGCCGGTGCTCGACGACCGCGCCGCGCCGCGCTATCCGCGCCACCGGGGGCTGAGCGATGCCGAGCGCGCGCTCACCGATGCGCACCTTGCCCGCGTCGGGGCCCCGCGCATCGCGGCGACGGGCTGAGAAAAGGCGATTGATCCAGGGCGGAGGCTAAAGGGCGGCTTGGCCCTCGCTTAGACCAGTTCGACCGCGTAGCTTTCGATCACGGTGTTGGCGAGCAGCTTCTCGCACATCTGCGTCACCGTCTCGCGGGCCTTGTCTGCGTCGGTCTCGGCGAGGTCGAGCTCGATCACCTTGCCCTGCCGCACGCCTTCGACACCGTCGAATCCGAGCGACCCGAGGGCGTGGCGCACCGCCTCGCCCTGCGGGTCGAGCACGCCGGTTTTCAGCATCACGTGAACGCGGGCCTTCATCCTCGCACTCCTTCAGTTGATGAGCGTGGGGCGCGTCATGGGCGTCGCGCCCTTGGGCATGACGCCGAGGCGGTTGGCCACCTCGGTATAGGCGTCGGTGAGCGAGCCCAGATCGCGGCGGAACACGTCCTTGTCGAGCTTCTGCCCGGTCTTGATGTCCCACAACCGGCAGCTATCGGGGCTGATCTCGTCGGCAACGATCAGGCGCTGGAAATCGCCCTCGTAGACGCGGCCCACCTCGATCTTGAAATCCACCAGACGGATGCCCACGCCATACATCACGCCGGACATGAAATCGTTGACCCGAAGCGCGAGGCTGAGGATGTCGTCCATGTCCTGCTGCGTGGCCCAGCCGAAGGCGGCGATATGTTCCTCGGTCACCAGCGGATCGCCGAGCGCATCGTCCTTGAGGCAGTATTCGACGATCGGGCGCGGAAGCTGCGTGCCTTCGTCCATGCCCAGCCGTTTGGCCATCGTGCCGGCGGCATAGTTGCGCACGATCACTTCGAGCGGGACAATCTCGCAGGCGCGCACGAGCTGTTCGCGCATGTTCACGCGGCGGATGAAATGCGTGGGCACGCCGACGGCATTGAGCCCGGCCATGAAGTATTCCGACAGCATGTTGTTCAGCACGCCCTTGCCCTCGATCACCGCCTTCTTCTCGGCGTTGAAGGCGGTGGCGTCATCCTTGAAATACTGGATGATGGTGCCCGGCTCGGGGCCTTCGTAGAGAATCTTGGCCTTGCCTTCGTAGATTTTCTTGCGCCGTGCCATGCAGTCTCCGTCGCTGGGCTGGGGGGCGTGGGGAAGTCACGCCGATGCGTTCTCATAGTGCAAGCCCCGCGCGGTCGCAAGGTGTCGCATCGGGGCAGAGCCTCTTGCCCTTGCGGGGCGCAGAGGGCATATCGGACACGAATGCAATCAGTGCAAGGGGACCGGCCCGATGACCACCTTCGACGAACGTGAAAGCGCCTTCGAGAACAAGTTCGCCCATGACGAGGAAATGAAATTCCGTGCCGAAGCGCGGCGCAACAAGCTCCTGGGTCTGTGGGCGGCCGAGTTGCTGGGCAAGACCGGCGACGCGGCCAACGAGTATGCCATCACGGTGGTCAAGGCCGATTTCGAGGAGGCCGGGCACGAGGACGTGGTGCGCAAGGTGGCCGCCGACCTGGGCGACATCGCCGATGCCGACACGATCCGCGCCAAGATGGACGAGCTGCTCAAGGTGGCCAAGGATCAGCTCGTCAAGGAACACTGAGCGGGCGCGATTCAAGCGCGCCTCACGTTCTTGATGAGGATTTCTGGTTTGCATTCCGGAGCGGGCAGTGGCATCGCTTCCGGTCTTAGAGATTGCGGGAAGCGCGATATGACCGACGCCCTCACCAAGATGCTCGCCGGGCGCGAGTGGATTCTCGCAGACGGTGCCACGGGCACAAACCTGTTCAACATGGGCCTGCAATCCGGCGATGCGCCGGAACTGTGGAACGAGGATCACCCGGACCGTATCCGCGCCCTCTATCAAAGCGCGGTGGACGCGGGCAGCGACCTGTTTCTGACCAATTCCTTTGGCGGCAACGCCGCGCGGCTCAAGCTGCACGGTGCCGAGAAGCGCGCGCGACAGCTCTCGCGGATCGCCGCAGAGATCGGGCGCGACGTGGCCGACCGCTGCGACCGCCCGCTGGTGGTGGCGGGCTCGGTCGGGCCGACGGGCGAGATCATGGCGCCGATGGGGGCGCTGACGCATTCGCTGGCGGTGGAGATATTCCACGAGCAGGCCGAGGGCCTCAAGGAAGGCGGAGCCGACGTACTCTGGCTCGAGACGATCAGCGCGCCCGAGGAATACAAGGCCGCGGCGGAGGCATTCGCGCTCGCCGGGATGCCGTGGTGCGGAACCATGAGCTTTGACACGGCGGGGCGCACCATGATGGGGCTGACCTCGGAAGACATGGCGAAAATGGTGGAAAAGCTGCCCAACCCGCCCATCGCCTATGGTGCGAATTGCGGCGTGGGGGCATCAGACCTGTTGCGCACGGTGCTTGGATTCGTGGCGCAGGGATCGGAACGGCCGATCATCGCCAAGGGCAACGCCGGCATCCCCAAATACCATGACGGGCACATCCATTACGATGGCACGCCGGAACTGATGGCCGAATACGCGGTGCTGGCGCGCGACGCGGGTGCGCGCATCATCGGCGGCTGCTGCGGCACGATGGGCGATCACCTGCGCCTGATGCGTGCCGCGCTGGAAGAGCGCCCCATGGGGCCGCGCCCCACGCCCGAGCAGATTACCGACAAGATCGGGCCGTTCTCATCGCCCTCCGACGGGACCGGCGAGGATGCGGCACAACCCCGCCGCACGCGCCGCCGCCGCGCCTGAACCGGGCTTAGACCCCCAGCGCGCGCAGCACCTGCGGCATGGTCTCGGGCAGATCCTCGGCGATGAGGCCGGGACCGAACCTGCGGGCAGCCTCGACATGGAGCCAGGCGGCGGCCTCTGCTGCCTGTGCCGGGCCGAGGCCCCGCGCCATCATTCCGGTCACAAGCCCCGCCAGAACGTCACCCGATCCGGCTGTGGCGAGCCACGGGGCCGCGCGGTCGTAGTGGGCAGCGTGAATGCTGCACGATCCGTCCGGCACGGCAATCACGGTGTCCGGCCCCTTGAGCAGAACCACGCAGCCCGCACATTCCGCCGCCGCGCGCGTGGCATCCACTCTGGAATAGGCGGGGCCCTTGGTTGCGGGCGCGTTCAGCGTCTCTGCAATATCCGGGAACAGCCGCGCGAATTCGCCCGCGTGCGGTGTCAGGATGCAGCCGGCGTGCAGCATCTCGAAGAGGGTCTCTGGCGCGTCTTCAAAGGCCGTCAACGCATCGGCATCGAGCACCACGCCGGGCGCGTGCGCAGCCCTTAGCGCCACTGGCACCAGCGCCCGCGCCCGCTCGATCCCCAGCCCCGGCCCGAGGCAGAGCGCGGTGAGGCGCCGGTCCTCCAGCGCGGCGGCCAGCCCCTCCGCCCCGTCCAGGCGGGTCAGCATCAGGGCAGTGATCTGCGCGGCGACCTCCATCTGTGCCGACCCCGGCACGCCCAGCGTCACCAGCCCCGCCCCGACCCGGAGCGCCGCCCGCGCGGCGAGCCGCGCGGCCCCCGTGCGCCCGGCCCCGCCGGTCAGCACCAGCGCATGACCGTGGCCGTATTTGTGCGCCCCTGCCCCCTTGGCAAGCCGCGCCGCGCCGGGGGCGGGGCACAGCGAGATCGCACCCGGCACGTCGCCGTCGCGCAGGCCGATATCCGCAACCGCGAGAGCGCCGCAATGGCCGGGGCCGTCCGCCAGGTAATGACCCGGCTTGGCGGAGTGAAAGGTCACGGTGAGATCGGCGCGCATCGCCGCGCCGAGCACGCGCCCGCTATCGGCGCAGAGCCCCGAGGGAATATCGACGGCCACGCAGCGCGACGCGGGACGCGCGACCAGATCGGCCAAAACCCCCTCCAGCGGGCGCGTGAGCCCGGTGCCGAACAGCGCATCGACCACCAGCGCCGCATCCCCGGCCGCCGCTGCCGCGCGCGCGTCGTCGATCGGGCGGGTGGTGCCGAGCGCGGACCACCGCCGTTGGTTGGCCCGCGCATCGGGCGGCAGCCGCTCGGGATCGCCCAGGAGGAACGCCTGCACGTCCCAGCCCCACTCCTTCAGGAGCCGCGCCACGACAAAGCCGTCGCCGCCGTTGTTGCCCGGTCCGCACAGCACCAATGCGCGCTGCGGCGCGCGCGAGAGATCGGGCCAGTGTGCGAACGCGGCCTCTACCACACCGCGCCCCGCGCGCTCCATCAGCTCCAGCCCCGTCACCGCGCCCGACTCGATGGCGGCGGTTTCCGCGGCCCGCATCTGCGCAGCGGTGAGCAGATTGTTCATCGGCATCGGCCCTCCTGTCCCCGGCGCGATTCAATTTCGCCCGGTTTTGTGGCATTTTGCATATTTTTTAGGCATCAGAACCAAAACCGGCGGCGCGAACGCCCAAAATCCAGCCTATCCGATTGTCGGTGCCCGCGGGAAGTGGTCTGAGCGGGGTCGAACACGGTCAGGGAGCTCTTTTGCCATGAAAAAGATCGAGGCGATCATCAAGCCATTCAAGCTGGACGAGGTGAAAGAAGCCTTGCAGGAGGCCGGTATCCAGGGTCTCTCGGTGATCGAGGTCAAGGGATTTGGCCGCCAGAAAGGGCATACCGAACTGTATCGCGGGGCGGAATACGTCGTGGACTTCCTGCCCAAGGTCAAGATCGACGTGGTCGTCGATGATGATCAGGTCGAGGGCGCGATCGAGGCCATCGTGGACGCGGCGCGCACCGACAAGATCGGGGACGGCAAGATCTTCGTCAGCCCCATCGAGCACGCCATCCGAATCCGCACCGGCGAGACCGGGCCGGACGCGCTCTGACCCGCCCTCGTCACCCACATTTCTCCACAGCAACGAACACATCAACGAAAGGGACCAGCGCATGAGCACAGACGCGCTTCTCAAGCAGATCAAGGACGAGGATATCGAGTATGTCGATATCCGCTTCACCGACCCGCGCGGCAAGCTGCAGCACGTGACCGTGATGGCCGATCAGGTCGATGAGGATTTCCTCGAGGAAGGGTTCATGTTCGACGGCTCGTCGATCCAGGGCTGGAAATCCATCGAGGCCTCGGACATGAAGCTCATGCCCGACACCGAAAGCGCCTATGTCGATCCGTTCTACGCCGAGAAGACGCTTTGCGTGCACTGCTCGGTGGTCGAGCCCGACACCGGCGAGCCCTATAACCGCGACCCGCGCGGCACCGCTGAAAAGGCCGAGGCCTACCTGAAATCGAGCGGCATCGGCGACACGGCCTTCTTTGGGCCGGAGGCGGAGTTTTTCATCTTCGACGATGTCCGCATCAGCAACAAGATCAACAAGGTGTCCTACGAGGTCGATGCGATCGACGCCTCCTGGAACACCGATACCGAATACGAGATGGGCAACACCGGCCACCGCCCCGGCGTCAAGGGCGGCTACTTCCCGGTCAACCCGATTGATGACGGGCAGGACATCCGCTCGGAAATGCTCTCGACCATGAAACGCCTCGGGATGAAGGTGGACAAGCACCACCATGAGGTGGCCTCGTGTCAGCACGAGCTGGGCCTGATCTTCGACAGCCTGACCAAGCAGGCCGACGAGCTTCAGAAATACAAGTATGTCATCCACAACGTCGCGCAGGCCTATGGCAAGTCGGCCACCTTCATGCCCAAGCCGATCTATGGCGACAACGGCACCGGCATGCATGTCAACATGTCGATCTGGAAGGACGGCAAACCGCTTTTCGCGGGCGACAAGTATGCCGATCTGAGCCAGGAAGCGCTGTGGTTCATCGGCGGTCTGCTCAAGCATGCCAAGACGCTCAACGCCTTTACCAACCCCTCGACCAACAGCTACAAGCGGCTGATCCCCGGCTTCGAGGCACCGGTGCTGCGGGCTTATTCGGCGCGCAACCGCTCGGGTTGTATCCGCATCCCGTGGACCGAGAGCCCCAAGGCCAAGCGCGTCGAGGCCCGTTTCCCCGACCCGTCGGCCAACCCCTACCTGTGCTTTGCCGCACTGCTGATGGCCGGGCTCGACGGGATCAAGTCGCGCATCGACCCGGGCGAGGCGATGGACAAGAACCTCTACGACCTGCCGGCCGAGGAGCTCGAAGGCATCCCCACGGTCTGCGGCAGCCTGCGCGAGGCAGTGGACGCGCTCGCAGCCGATCACGAATTCCTGCTCGCGGGTGACGTGTTCACCAAGGACCAGATCGATGGCTATATCGAGCTCAAGATGGATGAGATCGAGCTCTACGAGCACACGCCGCACCCGGTTGAATTCCTGATGTATTACAGCTGCTGAGGCAGCGGCGGCACAATCCCGCCAGACTTGCAACCATGAGGCGTCCCGCTTGCGGGGCGCCTTTCTCTTTGCGTGCGGGTCGTTTCGTGTAGCGCGCCAATATGCCCGTTCTGGACAATTTGCCTAAATGTATCCGCATTTGAAACAAACTGGTTGCCATATTTCCTGCCAGTTAGATGGCTGAACAGCAACCGACGGGTGCCACCATGACCGATACAATGCAAAAGGTTCAGGCAGGACTAGTGTTCTTGGGTAAGAAGTCCTTTGATATTGCCGCGATCACCTGCGGCATTGCCGACGCGCTCGACCGTCTGGGCGAGCGGGTGGAGGAACGGCGCTGCGAAAGCGACACGCAGGCAACGGTGCGCGCGCGCGGGCTTGTCTGCCGGGTGCGGATCACCGAGGGTCGGCCACTGCCGCGAATCGACACCAACCCGGCGCATATCCTCGAGCTGAGCCTTGGGCGCGGGGCGGATGAAGAGGCGCGCGCGCAGACGTCCTCAGAGACGCTGATCGCGCATCTGCTCGCCGGGCTTCAGGCGACGCTTGTGCCCGATTACGTGCAATGGACCGACCCACGCGCAGTGCTGACGCGGGCCGAGTTCCGCACAGCCGTGGCCAACACCGCCGCGATGCCCGCGCCGGTGCGCCCCGCGCCCGCAGCGACCGACCGCCGCCGCAAGCGGCTGCCCGATGTCGAGACAGCCTATGCACAATTGCGCGCACAGATGCCCGGCTTTGGCCGCGACCGGAGCGAAGAAGAGCGCCTCGATGCGCTGCGCGCCGCGTTTCGCGACCCCGACCCGGCAGAGGTCGAGGCCATGTCGCAGCCCGACGATATCCGCGAACCGACCGCGCCGTTGCGGCTCAGCGTCTGGATGTTGACCTTTGCCATCGGTCTCTTCGCCCTGCCGGTCGCCGCGGCGCTCACGGTCGTCAACCTGCTGCGTGGCGAGAATATGCGCCTCGCGTCGCAGACGGCAGCGCTGACCGGCACGTTCATGGTGCTGGCCACGCATGGGCAGATCGCACAGGCGGCCAACCTGATCGTGGCCCTGGGCGGATGACACGCGCGCGCCCCGCAGCCGCACCCGCGAGGGGCCTTGTCCCATCGCAGTGGCGCGGTATGGTAGCACCGTGTGTGCACCGAGGGGGAGAGTGACGATGCAAGGCAAGCCGACAGCCGCCGCGCCGCGCCTCGCGGCCTTGGGCCTTTGGACTGCCACGCTGCTAATCGGCACCGGGACGGCATGGGCTGCCGAATGCGGCAACAGTGCGCAGGGCTTCGAGGCGTGGAAACGCGATTTCGCACGACAAGCCGCCAACGCGGGTGTCGATCAGCGCGGGATAGAGGCGCTGCGCGGGGCCACCTATGCGCGATCCACCATCGCCGCCGACCGCAATCAGAAGAGCTTTCGCTACAGCTTCGACAAGTTCATGGAAATCCGCGGCGCGTCGGTCATCGTGGCGCAGGGCCGCAAGCGGCTGGCACGCAACGCGGCCTTCTACCAATCGCTCGAGCGGCATTATGGCGTGCCCGCCGGCGTGCTGATCGCGATCCACGGGATGGAGACGGGATTCGGCCGCTTCATGGGCGACAGTTCGGTGGTCTCGGCCATCGTCACGCTGACCTATGATTGCCGCCGGTCGGATTTCTTCCGTCCCCATGCCATCGGTGCCCTGAAACTGGTGGACCGGGGCGCGATCACACCCGAGACGCGGGGGGCCCGGCATGGCGAACTGGGTCATACCCAGTTCCTGCCCGGAAACGCGCTGCGTTATGGCGTGGATGGCGATGGTGACGGGCGGGTGGATTTCTATGACCTCGCCGACGCCATGGCCTCGACCGCCAATTACCTGCGCGCCAAGGGCTGGCAGCCGGGCAAGGGTTATCAGGAGGGCGAGCCGAATTTCGCGGTGATCCAGGAATGGAACGCCGCCGGTGTGTATCAGAAGGCGATCGCCATCATGGCGGCACAGATCGACCGGGACTGAGACGGCCCGCGGCCCGGAACGGGGCCAAGCGCGACGGGCGGGATGTGTGCGAAGAGACGGAGAGATAGGTGTAAACGGTGCATATGGTTTCCATCCGCTTCAAGACAGGAGCAAGCCGAGAGGCAAATCATGAGCAGGCAGACATACGGCGAAATCGCCGCACTGGAATATCACGGCCCGCCGGGGATGGAATTTCCCGACATCGTCGAGGAGTTTGACATCGCCTCGCACGGGTTGGCCACGCAGGTGCGCCGCCTGACATGGGACGGCGAAGACATCGCGCTCATCGACCGTGAATGCGTGCGCATCGCGCTTGGCTGGCTGCCGCCGGAGCGCAAGGATCGACCGCATTACCTCGTCATCGCCATTGGCCCGCCGCCGCGGAAAAAGCGCCTCGGCACCGGCTTCGACCCGGGCGCCTACGGCGTGCTGCTGGAGCGCGCGCTGGAGCGGGTGGGCAGCTACCTGCCCTATGATGCGCTTTTGCGCGGCCCGTCCGCGCAGGCGGTCGGCACGGCGCTCCTGGACCGGACATTTGACCTGCTGGGAGCGACCGCGCCTCGGCTGCGGCCCGAGGACATCGAGACCGGTCACCGCAAGCGTGTCGAGGCGCGCGAGGGCGGGTGGCAGCGCGACGCGGTCGAGCCCGAGGCCCTGCCCGCGATCCCGTCGCAGCCGCTGCGCCTGACGGTGGTGACGCTGGGAATGACTCTGTTCCTGCATGCACCACCCGTGGGGGCCGCCCTGCTCGCCTACACCGCCCTGCGCGAGGCTCAGCCGCTTATCAGCGGCTGAGGCCCCGGCTCCCCGATACGAAGCTGTTGCACCCCGTTGACAGCGCAGGTGCCAGTCCCTACTTCGCACCATCATGGGGCGCAGGCCCCCGCCGTTCGCGAGGCCGCGCGCCCTTGGTGAAGTCCTGTGAGATATTTTCCCGTTTTCTGACCTTGGGTCACGAACCGGATGACAATGCGAACATCGTCCCGTCGACGCGACCCGCAGGACAGAAACCATGACCAACACGACACTTCCGAATCGAACCGTACTCAAGGATCACGCCAGGCGCCTGCGTGCCGTTCTGGCCGATCAGGGCACCGCCCTCAGTCACAGCGCAGCGCTTGAAACGATCTCGCGGCAATGGGGCTTTCGCGACTGGAATAGGCTCTCGGCAGCGCTCGGCAATGCGCCTGCGCCGCGCTGGCAGGTGGGACAGGCCGTCTCGGGCCGCTATCTGGGCCAGGGCTTTACCGGGCGGATCAAGGCGGCGCGGGAGGCCATCGGTGGCCATCAGCATCTGACCATCGTCTTCGACCGGCCCGTCGATGTGGTGCGCTCCGACTGGTTCAGTTCGTACCGGCGGCAAATCAACTGCATCGTGAATGACGCTGGACGCACACTGGCCAGGACGTCCGACGGGCAGCCCCACGTGGTGCTCGACGCAGCCTGAGTCATGAAAGGGGGCGCGATCGGTCGCGCCCCCTACCGCGCCAAGACGTAGGTGTGGATCGAGAACACGCAGGCGCGCGTGCGCGGCAGGCGCAGCACGCATTGCCGCTCGGAGCGCAGGTAGGGCAGGTCCGCGGTCTCGCTCGGCTGCACGCGCGAGCGCGGCTGGTGCAGCACCGGATCGACATAGTTGAGCGCGTTGAACCGCCACAGGGGCCGCCCCGGCTGCACCCCGTCAAAGAGCCGCTGCACGCGCCGCGCGAGGCCGGCGTCATACTCGGGCACCGGGACGTGGATCGCGGTGAGCGGGCGGCCAATCTTTTCCGCCAGCCGCCAGCTTGCCGGAAAGCACAGCACCGCGGCGGTGAGCACATGCTCCTCCCCGCGCTTTTCCATCAGGCACAAGTCCTCCTGCACCAGGTGGCCCAGCGTGCCCATCGGATCGGCGCGGTCGAGGGGCACGGTGACGCCATCGGGCCGCCGCACCTCCCTTGCGGAAATGTCGTAGCCATCGCCGTGCGCGGCCAACCAATCCAGCACGAACTGCAAAAGCTCGTCCATCGCCGGACCGGCCCCCTCGGTGACGGCGATCACATCGTCGCGCTGTCCGGCCAGAAGCCGCGCCCGCTCCGCCATCTGCGGGGCGAATGCCTCGTCCACGCGAAGCCATGTCGCCGGGTCGAGCGGCGCGATACCGGGTAGCGGGCGGCGCTCCGCCATTTCACGAGGCAGGCTCTGTTGCAGGATCGTGGTCATCTGTCCTCCGGGGTGTAGATCGTCATCATGCGATAGTCCTTGCGCGGGCCGCGCACCGCCCAGGTGACGGTGAATTCCGGCCAGCGACTGAAATCATAGGCGCCGTCATACTGATCGGGATCGCACCAATGGCGCGTCTCGCCACCCTCGGGCGGCACGTCGTGAAAGAATCGGCCATCCGCGAAATACACGCGCGGTCCCTCCTCCCAGCGATAGCGCCGCTCCACCCGCATCGGGGCCGCACCCGTCAAGCGCATCTCGCCGGTTTCGACATATTCGAGCCCGGTTCCGTCCCGCGTCCAGATGGCACGGCCCGTCACCACGGCCTCTTGCCCCCCGGCATGGTTGATCCGGCGCTCGAACGTCCACGCCCCCTCGAAATCCTGCAATCGCCTTGCCGTCATCGCGCCCCGCCTTGCCGCGCCCTGCCCTTGGCTCTACAAGCGCGCCGAGACCGATACCACCCCATCCGATTGAGGACGACAAGATGATCCCGCGATATTCCCGCCCCGAGATGACCGCCATCTGGGAACCCGCCACCAAATTCCGCATCTGGTACGAGATCGAGGCCCATGCCTGCGACGCAATGGCAAATCTCGGCGTGATCCCGCGCGAGAATGCCGAGGCCGTGTGGAAGGCGAAGGACGTGGAATTCGACGTCGCCCGCATCGACGAGATCGAGGCCGAGACGCGCCACGACGTGATCGCGTTTCTCACCCACCTCGCGGAACATGTGGGTAGCGACGAGGCGCGCTTCGTACATCAGGGCATGACAAGCTCGGACGTGCTCGATACCTGCTTCAACATCCAGCTCACCCGCGCCGCCGACATCCTGATCGCGGACACGGAGGCGCTGCTTGGCGCGCTCAAGCGCCGCGCTTTTGAGCACAAGGACACGATTCGCATCGGGCGCAGCCACGGCATCCATGCCGAGCCGACGACGATGGGCCTGACCTTTGCCCGCTTCTACGCCGAGATGGACCGCAACCTCGCCCGCCTGCGTACCGCGCGCGACGAGATCGCCACCGGCGCGATTTCGGGCGCGGTCGGCACCTTCGCCAATATCGACCCGGCGGTCGAGGAGCATGTCTGCGCGCAGCTTGGCCTGAGCCCTGAACCGATCAGCACGCAGGTGATCCCGCGTGACCGGCACGCGGCGTTCTTTGCCGCCCTCGGCGTGGTGGCCTCCTCGGTCGAGAACGTGGCCGTGGAAATCCGCCACATGCAGCGCACCGAGGTGCTGGAGGCGGCCGAGTTCTTTTCGATGGGGCAGAAGGGCTCTTCGGCCATGCCGCACAAGAAGAACCCGGTGCTGACCGAGAACCTGACGGGGCTTGCGCGCATGGTGCGCTCGATGGTCATTCCGGCGATGGAAAACGTGGCGCTCTGGCACGAGCGCGACATTTCGCATTCTTCGGTCGAACGCATGATCGGGCCTGATGCCACCGTGACCCTCGATTTCGCCCTCGCCCGCCTGACCAATGTCATCGACAAGCTGATCGTCTATCCCGAGAACATGATCCGCAACATGAACCGCTTCCCCGGCCTGGTGATGAGCCAGCGCGTCCTCCTGGCGCTCACGCAGGCGGGCGTCAGCCGCGAAGACGCCTATCGCCTCGTGCAGCGCAACGCGCTCAAGGTCTGGGAGACGGGCGTCGATTTCAAGGCCGAGCTGCTTGGCGATCCGGAGGTTACGGCGGCGCTCAGCCCGGCGCAGATCGAAGAAAAGTTTGACTTGGGCTATCACACCAAGCACGTGGACACGATCTTTGCCCGGGTTTTCGGCGACTGAACGCGACCGGGGCGGGAGAATCCCCCGCCCCGGCTTCATCTTTCCATAAATGCTCGGTCCCGGTTCCGCCCGCTCAGGCCGGCATCCGCTCCTCAACGATGCCCGCCCACCAGCTACAGCCAGCGGGTATCGCCTCGTCATTGAAATTGTACTCGGGGTTGTGAACCATCGCCGTATCGCCGTTGCCCACGAGGATATAGGCACCGGGGCGCTCCTCTAGCATGAAGGCGAAATCCTCGCCGCCCATCACCAGCGGGGCCTCGTCGCAGGCACCCGCGATCTTCGCCGCCACCGAGGCGGCAAAATCGGTCTGGTCCTCGTGGTTGACCATGACCGGGTAGCCGCGGTGATAGGTCACCTCGGCGCTGCCGCCAAAGCCCGCGGTCACATGCTCACACAGCGCGCGGATGCGCGTCTCGGCCAGGTCGCGCATGGCGGTGCTCATGGTGCGCACCGTGCCCCTGAGATGCACCGAGGCGGGGATCACGTTGAACGCGTTCGAAGAGGTCTGGAACGAGGTGACCGACACAACCACCTGGTCCACCGGGTCGGCGTTGCGGCTGGCGATGGTCTGCAGCATCGTGACCAGATGCGCGGTCATCACCGTGGGATCGACCGTCTCGTGCGGCTTGGCGGCGTGACCGCCGCGGCCCGTCACCTCGATGTCGAACTGGTCGGTGGCGGCAAAGAAGGCACCGGGACGTATCGCGAAGCTGCCCACCGGTTTGCCCGGCCAGTTGTGCATCCCGTAGACCTCCTGGATGCCAAAGCGTTCCATCATCCCGTCGTCGCACATTTCCTTGCCGCCGCCGCCGCCCTCTTCGGCGGGCTGGAAGATCACCACGGCGGTGCCGTCGAAATTGCGCGTCTCGGCAAGGTAGCGCGCCGCGCCGAGCAGCATCGCGGTGTGCCCGTCGTGGCCGCAGGCATGCATCGCACCGGGGGTTTTGCTGGCATATTCCACCCCGGTGGCCTCGTGGATGGGCAGCGCGTCCATGTCGGCGCGCAGGCCGATCACCTTGCCAGATCCGGTGGATTTGCCGCGAATCACGCCGACCACGCCGGTGCGGCCGATGCCGGTTACCACCTCGTCGCAGCCGAACTCCTTGAGCTTGTCGGCCACCAGCGCGCTGGTGCGATGGGTTTCGTAGAGAATCTCGGGGTTCTGGTGGATGTCGCGTCGCCAGGCGGTGATTTCGTCGTGCAACTCGGCAAAGCGGTTCCTGATGGGCATGAGCCTCTCCTGTTCGCGGGTTTGGGAATGCGCGGAGGTTGGACCAAAGCGCGGGCGGCGGCAAGGGGCCGCGACCTCACCCCGCCGCGAGCCGGTCCACGAGGCTGCGCATGAAGCCATGTCCGGCCTCGAACTGCGCGCGCGTGATGAACTCGTCCGGCTGGTGCGCCTGCGCGATGTCACCCGGCCCGCAGATCGCCGCCGAGTAGCCTGCCGCCTGGAACTGTCCCGCCTCGGTGCCATAGCTGACCACGTGTGAGGCATTGTCGCCGGTGACCTGCCGGATCAGCGCCTCGGCGACACCGCCCTCCTCGGGGCGCAGGCCCGGTACGGTGAATTTTCGCCGCGCGTCGATCCGGGTCTCGGGGCGGACCGCCTGCATCGCCGCCTCCGCGGCGCGCACCTCCTCAATGAACCGCGCGCCCCATTCCTCGGGGTCCTCGCCCGGCACCACGCGGAAATCCATGCCGAAACGACAGTCCTTGGCGGTGATGTTATGCGCGGTGCCACCCTCGATCTGCCCCACGTGCAGTGTTGTCCAGGGGGGCTCGAACATGGCGGCGAGGTCAGAGGGTCGTTTGGCGCGGTTCTCGGCATTCATGCGGTTGGCCCAGTCGATCAGCGGGGCGGCGGCCATGATCGCATTGACGCCCCTGTGCATAAGCGAGGAATGCACCTCGTAGCCCTGAACGTGCACGTCATAGCCCAGCCCCCCCTTGTGGCCGGTCACCGCCTGCATGGTTGTGGGCTCGCCGATGATGGCCAGATCGGCGCGCGGCACCACGCCCTGCATCGCCGCGATCATCGGTGGCGCGCCGATGCAACCCACCTCCTCGTCATAGCTGAGTGCCAGTTGCAACGGGCGGTTGACGCCGCGGCGGTGCGCCTCGACCAGCGCCCAGATGGCGAGCGCGTCAAACCCCTTCATGTCGGCGCAGCCGCGCCCGAAATACTTGCCCTCGCGCTCGGTCACGGTGAAGGGGTCGGTGCTCCACGCCTGCCCGTCCACCGGCACCACGTCGGTGTGCCCCGACAGCACCACACCGCCCTCGACCGGCGGCCCGGCATGGGCAAAGAGCGCGGCCTTCTGCCCGGTCTCGTCGGGGTGGCGATGCGCCGTGATGCCATGCCCGGCGAGGTAGTCCTCGACCCAGTCCACGAGTTCGAGGTTGCTGTCGCGGCTGACCGTGGGAAAACCCACCAGCCGGGCCATGATCGCCTCGGGCGAAAGGTGTTCCATGCTTAGTACCCGCTGTCGGAGGTCAGCACGAAATGGCCAGGATCGACCTCTTTGTAGACCGATGGCCCCGGCTCATGCCCGACGGGGTGGATCGGCGACGGGATCGGCTTGAAATTGAGGTCTTTTTCCGACTTGCGCTTGCGCGGATCGGCGATCGGCACGGCCTTCATCAGCGCCTGCGTATAGGGGTGTTGCGGGTTTTCGAACACGGCGGCGCGGGGGCCCATCTCGACGATGCGGCCCAGGTACATCACGCCCACATCGTGGCTGACACGCTCGACCACCGCCATGTCGTGGCTGATGAACAGGTAACCGAGGCCGAGATCGGCCTGCAATTCCATCATCAGGTTGATCACCTGCGCCTGCACGCTCACGTCGAGCGCACTCACCGCCTCGTCGGAAACTATCAGCTTGGGATTGAGCGCCAGCGCCCGGGCGATGGCCACGCGCTGCCGCTGGCCGCCCGACAGCTCGTGCGGGAAGCGACGCAGGAACGAGCGCGGCAGTTCCACCCGGTCGAACAGCATCGCCACCCGATCCTCCATCTCCGACTGGCTGACGAGGCCATAATTCTTCATCGGCTCAGCCACTTGCGCGGCGAGCTTCATCTGCGGGTTGAGGCTGGCGAACGGGTCCTGGAAAATCATCTGCATGTCCACCCGTGCGCGGCGCAGGTCGCGGGAATGGAGCGACATGATGTCGGTGCCATCCAAGACCACCTCGCCCGCCATCGGCTCGACCAGCCGCAGGATCGAGCGCCCGGCGGTGGACTTTCCGCAGCCCGACTCGCCCACGAGGCTGAGCGTGCGCCCCTTCTTTAGCGTGAACGACAGGTCCTCGACCGCGTGGACATTGGCCACCGTGCGGCGAAAGAAGCCACCGGTGACGGGAAAGCGCGTGGTCAGCCCCTTGACCGTGAGCAGCGTCTCGTCGCTGCCCTTGATCGGCTTGATCTCCTGCCCCTCGGTGCCCAATAGCTTCATCGGCTCGGGCCAGGCCTTGCCGCGCATCTCGCCGAGCTTCGGGACAGCGGCCAGCAGCGCGCGGGTGTACTCGTGCTGGGGTGCCTCGAAAATCTCCTCGACCGTGCCCTCCTCGACCTTGTTGCCGCGAAACATCACGACCACGCGATCGGCCATCTGCGCGACCACGGACATGTCGTGGGTGATAAAGATGACGGCGGTGCCCGTCTCGCGCTTCAAGCGGTCCATTAGGGCCAGGATTTCCGCCTGGATGGTGACATCGAGCGCGGTGGTGGGCTCGTCCGCGATCAAGAGCCGCGGCTTACAGGCCAGCGCCATGGCAATCACAACCCGCTGGCGCATGCCCCCCGACAGTTCGTGCGGATACTGGTTGAGCCGCCGTTCCGGCTCGGGGATGCGGACCTCGCGCAGCAATTCCAGCGCGCGGGCGCGGGCCTTGGCCTTGTCCATGCCGCGATGCACGCGCAGCCCCTCGGAGAGCTGCCGACCCACGGTAAAGACCGGGTTGAGCGCGGTCATCGGCTCCTGAAAGATCATGCCGATCTCGTTGCCGCGGATGGTGCGCATCAGGCTCTGGTCGGTTTTCGCGAGGTCGATCTCGCCACCTTCCTTGCGGTCGAACAGCATCCGCCCACCCGCGATGGTGCCGCCGTCATATTCGATGAGTCGCATCAGCGACAGCGACGAGACCGACTTGCCCGATCCCGATTCGCCCACGATGCAGACCGTCTCGCCCGGATCGACGGAAAAGGACACGTCCTCGACGCCCACGACGCGACCGTCGCGGGTCTCGAATTCGACGCGGAGATTCTCGATCCTCGCCAGCGGTTTGTCGAGCATGACGCGCCTCGCTTTGCATATCGCCCAAGCCCAAACGCTACGCACAAGCGCGGCAGACTGTCAAACGCCGAACGAAAGCGAACCGCAAGTGCGTTCCATTGACGCCCGCGCTCTTGCTTTTTGACGCAATCCAGTCTGTGATGGCCGCACCGGTTGGGGCCGGGACGGGCAACGCTCTCCCGGCTGCCCCGACAAAACGGAACCACAGATGGCCGCAGAGCCATCGCAACAGCGGAGGAAACGCACCGTTATGACCCTCAAACCGATTCTCTTGGGCGCGACCGCACTCGTCGGTCTCGCCTCGATGGCGATGGCCGAACGCGGCTCGGACGGCCACGTGAACCTGATTTACTGGCAGGCGCCGTCGATCATGAACCCCTATCTGACCGGCGGCACCAAGGAGCGCGAGGCCGCGAGCCTCGTGATCGAGCCGCTCGCGCGCTATAACGAAAAGGGCGAGTTGGTACCCTATCTGTCCGACGGTATTCCCACCGTCGAGAACGGCGGCGTGGCCGAGGACCTCAAGTCGATCACCTGGAAGATCAAGCCGGGAATGAAATGGTCGGACGGCACGCCCTTCACCGCGAAGGACGTGAAATTCACTGCCGAGTACTGCATGAACCCCGAGGGCGGCTGCGCGCAGCTCGCCAAGTTCGAAGGCGTGTCCGAGGTCGAGGTGGTCGATGACCTGACCGTGACCGTGCATTTCGACGGACCGCAGCCCAACCCGTATGGTCCTTTCACCGGCGGGACATCGCCAATCATCCAGGCCGCACAATATGCCGAGTGCACCGGCGCGCGCGCCTCGGAATGCGCCGATGAAAATTTCCATCCCATCGGCACCGGGCCCTTCGTGGTCGATGAGTTCCGCCCCAATGACGTGATCTCGCTCTCGGCCAACGAGAACTATCGCGATCCCGACAAGCCCGCCTTTGCCACTATGACCTTCAAGGGCGGCGGCGATGCCACCTCGGCGGGCCGTGCGGTGCTGGAGACCGGCGAATTCGACTACGCCTGGAACCTGCAGCTTGCCCCCGACGTGATCGCCAACATGGAAGAGGCAGGCCAAGGCGAAGCGATCGCAGCCTTCGGCACTCTGGTCGAGAGGCTCGAAATGAACCTCACCGATCCCTCGACTGACCTGCCCGATGGCGAACGCGCCACCACCAAGCATCCGCACCCGTTCCTGACCGACCCGGCAGTGCGCAAGGCGCTGTCCATGGCCATCGACCGCGTATTGCTCACCGAGATCGGATACGGCAAGGCGGGCAAGCCGACCTGTGACTGGGTGCCCGCCCCCGAGATCTATGCCGCAAATAACACCCATTGCCTCGAGCAGGACATCGAGGGGGCCAAGGCGCTTCTGGAAGAAGCGGGCTGGACCGACAGTGACGGCGACGGCGTGCGCGAGAAGGATGGAATGAAGCTGTCCGTCCTCTACCAGACTTCGACCAACGCCGTGCGCCAGGATTTCCAGGCGCTCATCAAGCAGTGGTGGGGCGAGATCGGCGTCGAGACCGAGCTGCGCAATATCAATGCGAGCGTCTTTTTCGGCGGTGATCCGGGCAGTCCCGACACCTTCGTCAAGTTCTACGCCGATGTCGAGATGTATGCCAACAACTTCGACGGCACCGACCCGCAGAGCTACCTGGCGTCGCGCACCTGCGAGAAAATTCCGCGCCCCGCGACGCAATGGCAGGGCGAGAACATCAACCGGTATTGCGACCCGGAATACGATGCGCTCATCAAGGAGCTGGGCGGCACCGCAGAACTGTCGAAGCGCGGGGAAATCGCCATCGAAGCCAACAACATGCTCACCAGGGACAGCAATGTGATCATCCCGCTGGTCCATCGTGGCCGCGTTTCGGCCAAATCCAACACGCTCGGCGGTGTGGTGATGAACACCTGGGATACCGAGCTGTGGAACGCAGCCGACTGGTACCGCATCAAGGAGTGATCCGGTTCGCGCCGGATAGGGGCCGGGCATTTGCCCGGCCCCACTTGTCCCAAGATACCCCGTTGAGGCGCCGCGAATGCTGACCTATACGATCCGACGGCTCGTGCTATCGATCCCGACGCTGCTGTTCATCAGCCTCGTGATCTTCCTGCTGCTGGAGCTCGCCCCCGGCGACCCGATGGCGCAGGTGCCGCTCACCGTGCCGCCCGAGGTCAAGGAACGGATGCGTGAAGCATTGGGCCTTGGCGAACCGACGCATATCCGCTTTGGCAAGTGGATGTGGCAGTTCTTCGTGGTCGAACCGATGATCTTCACGGATCACCTCCTGGGCACGGCGCTGGCCGAGGGCCAGCAGCGCGTGCTGAGCTGGCAGTTTCGCTCGCCGGTGATGGACGTGATCGTGCAGCGCATGCCGCAGACGCTGTGGGTGGTGGCGATGTCCTACGTGGTGGGCATCCTGATTGCCTTGCCCATCGGCATCTATTCTGCCTACCGGCAGTATTCGCTGTTCGATCAGGCGGGCACCTTTGTCACCATGGTAGGCTATTCGGTGCCGCCGTTCTTCTCTGGTGTGCTGGTGATCGTGATATTCTCGGTGCAGCTTGGCTGGCTACCGTCGATCTACGACACCACGCTGGAGGTGGTGGGCTGGGAAACATTCAAGCTGCAGCTGATGCAGATGGTCATGCCGGTTATGGTGCTGGCCCTGCAAACCACGGCACAAATCAGCCGCTTCATGCGCGCCTCGATGCTCGACAATCTCAACCAGGACTACGTGCGCACCGCCCGCGCCAAGGGGCTGTCGGAATGGACCGTGGTGATGGTGCATGTGCTGCGCAACTCGATGATCCCGGTCATCACGGTGATCGCACTCGGCGTTCCCTACATCTTCGGCGGGGCGATCATCACCGAGCAGATTTTCAAGGTGAACGGGCTCGGCCAGCTTCTCATCACCGCCATCCAGGCCAATGACCTGCCGATGGTGCAGACCGTGACCTTCATGATCGCGGTGCTGATCGTCATGTTCAACATCGTCGCCGACGTGCTCTATGGCGTGCTCGACCCAAGGATCCGTTATGACTGAGAGCCCCGATCCAAAGCCCATCGCCGCGCTGGCCGACGAGGGCCCCACCACGCCGCCGCGCAGCCATTGGCGCGATGTCTGGGACCAGTTCAAGACCCATCGCGGCGCGCTCGCGGGTGGCATCGTGCTGTTGTTCATCATCCTCGCGGTATTCATCGGACCATATCTCTGGCCCTACGATGCCACCTTCATCGACATCCGCGCGCGCAACCAGGGACCCAGCCTCGCGCATCCGTTCGGCACCGACCAGCTTGGCCGCGACACGCTGGCGCGCATGATGGCGGGCGGGCAGACGTCGATCTCGGTGGGGTTGACGGCGATGCTTCTGGCGCTGGTTCTGGGCTCGCTCATCGGGGTTCTTGCGGGGTTTTTCCGCCGTCTCGACGGGCCGCTGATGCGCTTCACCGACCTGTTCCTGTCGCTGCCCCTCTTGCCGCTTCTGCTGGTGATGGTGCTGCTGTTTCGCGAGGCGCTCAACAGTACGTTCGGCCCCGAGAAGGGCATCTTTATCCTGATCGTGGTGGCCATCGGCGTGACAAGCTGGATGCCCACGGCGCGGATCGTGCGCGGCGACGTGCTGGCATTGAAGGAGCGAGAGTTCATCCTCGCCGCGCGCTCCATCGGGACAACGAATTTCAACCTGATTACCCGGCACATCCTGCCCAACGTTATGTCGCCGATCATGGTCTCGGCGACGCTGGGCATCGCCAACGCGATCATCACCGAGAGCGCGCTTTCCTTCCTCGGCCTCGGGTTTCCGCCCGACTTCCCGACATGGGGACGGCTGTTGAACGACGCGACGCAATACCTGCAGGACTATCCCGAGCGGGTGTTCTGGCCCGGCCTCGCGATCTCGCTCACGGTGCTGGCGATCAACTACATGGGCGACGGGCTGCGCGACGCGCTCGACCCGCGCATCCGGGGGCGCTGAGGCCCCCGGGGCTGCTCACAACGCGCGCACCGCGAACCGCCCCGGCCCGAAACTTGCCGAGACCTGCGCCACCTCGATCCGCTTGCCCGCGTCCGGCCCATCCTCGACGCGGGCGTCGGCGGGATAGGTCCATCCCGGCTCGGACACCGTCACCTCGCGCAACACCTGCGCCCCGCGTCGCACGCGCACCACGTAAGTCTCGCTCTCCTCGCCCAGCGGCACCTCGGGCGTCTCCCACCTGTCGCCGCCGATCCGCGTTCGCCGCACCCATGTGACGCGCAGGTCGCCTGCCGCCTCGGCCACACGCAGGTGCACGGGCGCGAAAGGGCGCAAGCCCAATCCGTCAAAGGCCAGCACCGCGTGACCGAAACTGGGATCGTCCACCGGACGCCCCCCCGGCCCGATCCGGTAATGCCGCGCCTGTCCGCGCTGCGCCTCGTTGAGCCCGATCTGGCGTGGAATACCATCCATCCGCACCACGATGGACCCCACCGGCCACGTCCCCGCCCCTTCGGTCCCCAACTGCCCGCGCAACCGGTGGCGCAGGATATAGGTTTCGGGCGCCACCAGTTCGGCATCGCGAAACTGGAAAAGCTCCCAACCGTCGGGCGTGCCGTCGCCGATGGCACACAGATTACCCCCGTTCAGGAACGCCAGGTCGCTCACGCTCTCCAGCGTGCCGTGGCGCATCCGAACGAAGAGACCCGCGCCCCGGTCGATCCGCCCCGGCGCGGCGGGGAGAAGCGATGCCTCGGTCACCCCCACCGTCGCCTGCGCGGCGACGAGCGTGTCGAGCGTGTAATTGGCATCCTCGTCCGCGGAATAGAGCGCCACCGTCCCCGGCCACGGATCGGCGATCACCGCGATGTGCGGCGCGTGCGGCACCTCCTCGCCAGTCATGAGCGGCAGATCGAGGAACAGCGGCGTCACCGGCGCAGGCGCCACGAACGGCGTGATCCGCGCGGATATCTCGCTCAATAGGATGGGCCGAAAGCTCTCGGGATCGGTGCGCGTGGCCTCGATGCGCTGCATCCCGCCCATCTGCTCGGCCCGGTCGATGCGAAACCGCCCTCCGCCCTCCGCGTCGGGCAGCGCGATCACGTCCCCCGCCCCGACCGCGATTTCCGAGGGCGGCAACGACAGGCGCAGCGTATCGACCGACAGCCGCGCCTCCGACAGCCACCGCTCCACCACCTGACGCCCCTCGGCGCGGGTCAGCGACAGCGACAACTCCGACATCGCGACCGCGTGCGTTGCCTCGTCTGGCAGGATCGCCTCCTCGGCCACTGCTTCATAATCGCCGTCTGCCTCGACGAAACGAAGCCGCACGCGGCCCGCCAGTTCCAGGTCACTACCGCGCGTTTCCTCGATCACGCCGCCAAGCTCGGGGTCGCGCACCAGCCGGTCATAGACGGCGGCAAAATCCGCCCGCCCGTTGCGCACACGAAAGCCCAGCCTGCCATCGCGCTCCACCGCGTCCGCGCCATAGGCCAGCAAGAGCGGCTGAAGCGATGCGCGTGCCGGGCCCACCTCGTCCACGGTATAGCCCCGCACGAAGCCGGTGGCCGGTGCGCTGTCGGGCGGCGCAAGCCCCGCGCGGCCCGTGATCTCGTCGATCACCTCGGCCAACCGGCGCCCGCTCACCCGGCCCGTGATCCAGTGCCCACGGGCGTAATTGTCGCCATCGGACCACAGCGTACCATTGGCCGGAAACCACGGATATGGCCGGGCGTCCCAAGCCCAGACATAGGCCCGATCCATGTCGAGCATCGGCCCCCCGTATTCCTGCGAGACCGGGTTGTGCGCCGGATCGCGCCAATAGCCCGCCATCGCGCGCAGATACTGCATCTGTATCAGCTCGTCCCGCTGCCCCGTCGAATGGCGGGGCAAGCGCGATTCCGAGGATTTCGGATCGAGAAACTTGTTGGGCTGGTTGGTGCCCTTGTCCACCGCCGCGCAGCCATACTCGGTAAAGCGGATGGGCTTAGACTCCGGCACCCATGCGCTCGGCTCGGGCGCGCGCACACCGTCCACCCGGTCGAAATGCCGGTTGGCCCACCAGTTGCGCAGGTCCTTGAACCGCCAGATCCAAGGCTCGTCATAGGCATCGTCGGTGATCGGCACCCGCCTTTGTGCCGCGCGTGCCGCGGGCGAGGGATAAAACCAGTCATACCCCTCGCCGCCCTCGATATTGGATTGCAGGTAGCCAAGGTCGTAGATCGACGGCCACGCCTCGGCGTCAAGGTGCTCATACCCCTCCCGCCAATCCGACAGCGGCATGTAATTGTCGATCCCGATGAAGTCGATATTGTCATCGGCCCAGAGCGGATCGAGATGAAAGAACCGGTCGCCATTCCCCGGCTGATACCCGAAATATTCGGACCAGTCGGCGGCATAACTGATCTTTACCTCCGGCCCCAGCAGCGCGCGCACTTCCGCCGCCAGATCAACGAGCTGCGTCACCGCCGGAAAGCTGTTTCCCGCGCCCCTGATCTGCGTCAGGCCGCGCATTTCCGAGCCGATGCAGAAGCTCTCGACGCCCCCCGCCGCCGCGCAGAGCGCCGCCTGGTGCAGGATGAAGCGGCGAAAGGTCCATTCGTCGGGGCCGTGATAGGCGACCGGGCTCGCCTTGACCTCTCCGCCGAAACTCAGCAGGTCGAGCGCGCCCGTGCCCGGCGCCTCTACCGGTACCACCTCGATCGGCGTCACGGTGAAATCCGCTGCCGAGGCCGTGCCAAAGAACGCCGCAACCTCGTTCTCCGCCGTCGCCGTCCCGTCCGGGCTGGCCGGCTGCCCCGGTGCCTTCGACGTGGTGATCCGCCCCCGCCACGGCAGTACCGCCTGCGTTTCCGCATCGTTCCACGGGTCAGGCAGGATGTTGCCCGGCATCTGCGTCATCAGGATGAACGGATAGTAAAGCACCTCCTGCTCCGCCTGCCGCAGCGCGAGGATCGCCTCTATCACCGCCTGGTCCGAGGGCGTGCCTCCATAGACCACACGGCCTCCGGCGTCCTTGGGCACTTCGTCCGCCGCGTCGCGCGTCAGGCTCGATACCGTCCACGGCATGTTGGCGGCATCGAAATCCCGTGTCTCCACCAGCGGACGGATCTGGCAAGAGCCGCAGCGCAGATCATCGCCAAACCAGCTCACGATCAGCGAGGTTGCCTGCACGCGGGGCAATTCAGCAGTCAGCGCCTCAAGCGACACGGTGAAATCGGTGCGCGCGCCGGGCGTACTGATATTGGCCACCTGCTTGGAGCCGAATCCGAAATCAAGCGTCACCGGGGTCGTGGCGAGGGCGTATTCGCCGGTGCCCGGCAACATGGCCACCCCGCTCAGGCTATGGACCGGATCGAGATCGGCGCCGGGGGTTTCGATCTGTGCAGGCCGGCAGACCTCGAAGCTGAATTGCGGCACACGGGTGCCGAACGGTGTGAGGTCCAGCTCCTCGATCACCACGTAGGCAGTGCCGCGATAAGCGGGCACGCTGCCCGCCCCTTCCACGGCCTCGATCACCGGATCGGGAAGCTGATCGCGACTGCCCGGATACACGCGCATGTTCAGGCTGTCGGGCGCGATCTCGGTGCCATCGGCCCAGACACGGGCGACATTCGTGATCTCGCCCTCGCAAAGCGCGATGGCCAGGCTCACCGAATAGCGAAACTCCCGCACAGTGGGGGTGGCGGGGCGCGGGCTGCCCTTGCCGCCCCCGCTTTGCCCCGGCGTGACGGTCACGGTCTCGCGGAACTCGGTAGCCCAGATCACCTGCCCGCCCACGCGCATCCGGCCATAGACCTGCGCGATGGCGTCGCCCTCGCCCGACCCGGTCAGCCGCAACCGGTTGACGCGCCCGGTCTCGACCACCTCCGAGCCCTGCCCCAGCAGCCGCTGATCGATCGACCGCCCGATCACCGCGCCCGCGAAGCGCCCCAGCGCCACCGACGAGATGCCGAGGACGGAGCCGCCGACCGCGCCACCGATGGCCGCCCCGGCGGCGGACAGAAGAATCGTTGCCATGCTTATCCCTCCACAGGAAACGCGAAACGCGCCACGATCCGCCGCCGCCACGGCAGGCTCAGCGCGCTTTCCACCACGCCATGCCCCGAATAGGCATGGACAAATCGCGCGTCCCGCCCCGCGCGGGTACAGATACCCAGATGCTTGGCCACCGCACCGTCGCGCATCCGGAACAGGATCACGTCGCCCGGTTGCTCCCCGGTCACGGGACGCGCCTGCAGGTGGCGCAGCGCCGCGTGCCACAGCGCCTCCTCGCGTGCAGGCTCGGACCAGTCCATCGAATAGGCAGGCGGGCGCTCGGGCTCTTCGCCCATCACCTCGCGCCAGATTCCGCGCACGAGGCCGAGGCAATCGCAACCCGCCCCCCGGCACGCCGCCTGATGCCGATAGGGCGTGCCGACCCAGCCGCGCGCGGCGGTTACGATCCGATCCTGCCGGGCGCTCATCGGCGACGGCTCCCACCATCAAGGCGCGGTGACTTGGTGGGATCGGTGATCACCCAGTCATCTCCCGGAATATCTGGAAAGCCCTGAAAATTCAGGATGTTGTTGAACTTGAACTGACAGGTCTCGCGGCGCTTGTCACAGCCCGCCTCGATCCGCAGCGCGTCGCCCGGCGCAACCGTTGCCCCCAACGGATGCCACAGCTCGATGACCCGCGCGACACCGTCCATACGGTCCCGCTTGATCATCCCCTGCAGGCCCCGCGCAGCGCCGCTTTGCACCTTCAGCACGCCATGCCGGAACCAATCCTCGGCAAACCCGGCCATATCGGCAAAGCGGAACACGCGGTTCTCCGCGACCTCCTCGGCCTCGCGCTCGGATACATACCCCGGCGTATCGAGATCAAAGGTGCAATCGCGATCCCCCAGCACGGCGCTGCAAGATTTCTGGAAAACCCGGCCCAGCGGCACGTTGAGCGCGTCCGTGAGACCCCGCAGCTCCGCCTCGAACGCGCCGCCGGCGCGGCGGATGTCGCCGATGGTCCCGGCAAAGATCGTCACCCGCTGCGTCACGTCCTGCCAGTTGACGATCCACGCGCGCACGCCTGCGCCGTCATAGCGCCCCGCCTCGATATCCGCCTCGCTGATGGCAGAATCCGACAGCGCACCCAACGCCTCCGTATTGTTGACGGCAAGCCCGGTACTCGCCGCCACGGCGCGGGCGCTCAGGCCCGTCTCGGGACGAAACGCGATCCCCTCGAAATGCAGCGCACGGTCGTGATCGGTGAACCCCATCACCACGCCGTCGCGCCGCGTCAGCGCCCAGGTCCGGCAAGCGGTGCTCACCCCCGACCCGAGATGCGCGGCCAGCGCCTCTGCCCCGGTCATACCCGGATCTCCACCACCGGCACGCTGGGCACCTCGCCCGCCTGGAACGACGCGAGGCTGACCTGGATGCGGTCGGTATCGAACCGCACCGGCACGTCGAATTCATACCCGGCGGTCACCGCCACGTCCCGGTTGGGCGGTTCGGCAAAGGTGACGATACCGGTGGAATCGTCCACCTCGTAATGCACCCCCTCGCGCATCTCCACGCCGCCAAGGCCCATGCGCACGTTGCCCGCCACCGGCTTGACCACGGGGCGCACCGCCTCCTGCGCGCCCGAGCGATAGGTCTTGTAAAGCTGGAACGCCGTGGTGGCGTCGTCGCCCACCCCGATCCGCTGATCGTCAAAGACGGGCGCCGCGCCCGCGCGCGACGATTTGTAATCGCTCCAGTCCTTCCAGCGAAAGCCGTAGAGCTGCCCCTGCCGCGCCTCGAAGAACGCGATGAGCGCCTCGACATCCTCGAGGCTGCGCAGCGCCACGCCCGCGTCATACCGCCTGCGCGCCTGCGCCCATGGCGTGTTACGCTCCTCGTGCCCGCTTGCCAGCGTGACAATCTCGGTGAGCCGCTCCGGCCCACCCATCGAGCCAAAGCTCAGATTGACCGGAAACCGTATTTCGTGAAATCCCATGCCTTCCTCCCTCTCAGCGATTGCGCGCGCCGCGACCGATCACACGACCGATCTGCGCGGCGATCTGTCCCTGGCTGCGGCGGAACCCCTCGATATCCGGGGTACTCACGTTCATCACGACGTTCACGGTGCCGCCGCCCTGCGCGCGCACACCGAGCCGCCCGTCGGTGCCGCGGCTGAGCGGCAGGATCGCCTCGGGTCCGGCCTCGCCCATCAACCCGGTTCGCCCGCCACGCATGGCAAAGCGCGTCGGTCCGCTCACCACACCGCCGCTGGCAAAAGGCATCACCCGCCCCTGCGCGAAGCTGCCCCCCTTGGCAAAGGGCAGGATTCCGCCGACCAGCGCGCCGACACCCTGCGCGAGCAACCCACCGACCTGGTCGGTCACGGGCCGCACCGCGTCGCTGAATGCGGTGTTGACCATTGTCGTGGCCAGCCGCCGCAGGCTCTCGGACAGGCTGTCGCCCTGCACCACCGAACCCCTCAGCGCGCCGCGCAAGCCCCGGCTCAGCCCCCGTTCCAGGCTCTGCACGTCCTGTCCCGCGGCGGCAAACCCGCCGCGCACCTGTGCAAGTTCCCCGGCAAATGCAGCGGCCATCGCGCCCGCCTGTCCCATCGCGTCGTCCAGTGCCGTGATCTGCGCCTCCATATCCTCGGCGCGGTCCAACTCATCCATCGCTCGTCACTCCTCTTCGTGGTCGGGAAAGTCCGCCAACAGCGCCTCCAGCCCGTCGCGCGCCATCGGGCGCGCGCCCTGCCGTTCGCCCAGCATCAGACGCAATTCCGCTGGGGTCAGCGCCCAGAACTCACCCGGGCGCAGGCCCAGCCCCTGCACACCCGCCCGCAAAAGCGCGGGCCAATCGAAACGCGCCTCGCTCATCCCGCCTCTCCCGGCAGGGCAAAGGCTCGCGCCAGGAGCTGCGCCGCCGCCCGCGCCGCGGCCACCGGCCCGCCCTCGATCTCGACGGTCAGCAGGTCCGAGGGCTGCCCCTCCCAGCCGCCGCCGCGCAGGCCCGCAACGATCACCGCCAGCACATCGCGCGAAGAAAACCGCCCTTCCTCGAACCGCGTCACCAGCTCGACGAGCGAATCCGCCCCAAGCGCCGCTTCCATTTCCGCCAGTGCCCCGAGCGTGAGCCGCATCACGCAGCCCTCGCCACCCAGCACCAGCGCCACCTCGCCCGCGTAAGGATTGGCCATCGCCGAGCTCACAGCGCCACGAAATCGAGCCGCCCCGCCGAGGCCAGCGACATCTCGTAGGTCGCCTCGCCATCATGGGTGCCGCCATACTCGATTCCGGTCACCTGGAATGGCCCCTCGATGGTGCCGAAGTCGGGGATGACCACCTGGAAATTCGGTGTTTCTCCGTCGAAGAATATTTGCCGCATCCGCGCATCGCTCGCCGCGTCGCGAAAGACGCCCGATCCGCTGATGCTGGCGGATTTGACGCCCGCGCCGGCCAGCAACTCTTGCCAGCCGCCCGCCGAATCGAGGCTGGTGACATCCACGCTCTCGGCGTTGAAGCTCACCCGCGTTGCACGCAGCCCCGCCACCGTCTGGAAATTGCCGCCGCCATTGAGATCGACCTTGATGAGAAGGTCCTTGCCATTCTGAACTGCCATGTCTCGTCTCCGTTCTGTCTTGGATCAGGCACCGTCATCCACACGCGCCCGAAAGGTCAGGTCGATCCGGCGCAACTGCCCGTCGCGGCTACGTCGCGCGCGGGCGCGCAGGAAGTTGAGTGACACCAGCCACCCGCGATCGAGCGTCAGCGCCGCGCCGACCAGGGCATCGCTCACCGCGCCCGCCGTTTGCTTGGCGATGAGAAATCCCGCCGCCGCGCTCACCACGGTGACGGTGACGCGGTGTTCGGCGCCTGCCGCGGTGCCATCACCGCGCTCGCGCACATCCTCGGGGCCAAGGATCACGTAGAGATCGGGCACCGTGCCCTGAGGGGCCGCGTCGTAGATCGCGCCGCCCACCAGCGCCGCCAGCGCCGGGTCGGCCGAGAGCCGCTGCCAGATCGCCGCCTGAAGTGCTGCGGCCATGCCATAGCTCATGCCACCACCTCCTCTTCGACCCAGAGTGTGAGATACCCGCGGCCCGCGTCGCTCTCGGTCACGGAAAGGATGTGAAGGAGCCGCGCGCCATCGCGTAGCCGCTGCCCGGGGATTGGTCGAGAGGGGGCGCCCTGCGGGGCCGCGCGCACGGTGATGCGATAGCCCGCGCGCCCCAGCCGCAGCCCCTCGCCCGCCACCTCGCGCCCCGTGCGCACGTCGAGCGCCGCCCAGAGCGTGCCGCGCACCGCCCAAACCTGCGTGAACCCACCCGCGCCGTCGGGCACGCGATCGGGCGCCTCCAGCACCAGCGGGCGGTCGAGCATGGGCCGCGCCATCACCGTGCCCCCCCGCCCAGCAGACGCACCTTGCGGTAGCGCTCGATCAGGCTCGCCACACCGAAGGGCATGCAGCCCTCGCGTAGCGCGGTCTCGGACCGGTGCTCGTAGTAATGCGCCGCGAGCAGCAGTACCGCCTGCGCCAGATCGGCGGGCAGGTCACCCCAGCCCGTACCATAACCCGCGCGAAACACGATCTCGGCCACGCCGCCCGTCGGCACAATCGGCAATCTATGCCCCACGGGCCGCAGAACCGGGCGGTGCGCGTCGCGCTCCAACCGATAAAGCGAGGCACCAATCACCTCTTCCTCGTCAACGCGATCGCGCAGCACGAGGCTCAGGATCGCGCTCACCGGCGCCACCGGCAGCGGCTGCCCGGCCGGATCCTGCCAATCATGCAAAACCCAGGAAAAATCCTTCTCGATCAGGGCCTTGCCGGTGCGACCCTCGATCGCGGCCAGCGCCGCGCGAAGAAATCCCTCCAGCACGGGGTCCTGAATATCGTCATCCGCGAATCCGGTGCCCAGCCGCAGATGCGCCTTGAACTCCGTCAGCGGCAATGCGGCATCGGGCACCGCGGTCTCTTCCATCAGCAACATGGACCATCTCCATCATCCCGGACCCCTCCGGCTCTTGCGGCGCGTGCCGCCCGGCGTTGCACGGACGGAGGGGAAGCTGAACAACGCCGCGTCGCGCGGCACGCGCCCCGGACGGGAGCCATCGGCCCCCGCCCGCCTTCACCGCGCGCCTCAGGCGACGGCGAACCGCAACAGCTTGATCGCCTTGAAATCGCTCACATCGCCGCCCACGCGCTTGGTCGCGTAAAACAGGACATGCGGCTTGGCGCTGAACGGGTCGCGCAGGATGCGCAGGTCGGGCCGCTCGGCCACCGTGTAGCCTGCGCGAAAATCGCCAAAGGCGATGGCATCCGCCCCGCTCGCGATCTCGGGCATGTCCTCGGCGATCAGCACCGGGTAGCCCATCAGCCGCGCAGGCTCTCCGGCGGCCAGCCCGTCGGACCACAGGAACCGGCCATCCACATCCTTGAGCTTGCGCACGACACCGGCAGTGCGCGAATTCATCACGAACGTGGCGTTGGCGCGGTATTCGGCACCCAGCGCGTAAACCAAATCGACAATCGGATCGGGGCCGCCCAGATCAGCATCGATGCCCGTGGGCACATAGCCCAGGTTGCCCCAGGTCCAGACGTCGTTGTCCACCGCCGGACGACTGAGGAACCCGCGCGGCTTGTCCACCCCGTCACCCGACACGAAGGCCGCGGCTTCGGCGCGCGAGAACCGGTCGGCGATGCGCGCGGCCAGCCAACCCTCCACGTCGAAGGCGCTGTCATCGAGCAGCCGCTGGCTTGCCTTCGGCAGCGCGCTCAGCTCGTGCAGCGGGATCGCGATGCGGTCGATCTGCGGCGTGTCGGTCTCGGCCACGCTACCGGTCTCGCTGGCCCAGCCGTGGCCCAGCTCGGTATGGTCCACCAGCACGTCGAACGACGTCGCCTCGACCGCGACCACATTGGCGATCGCCCGGATCGACGCGGTGGAGTTGAGCACCGAGCGGATCGTCTCGGAGGTCTGCGGATCGACCAGATAGCCGCCCTCCGCTGTCACCGCGGTGTTGAGCGCCTTGCCCTCGAGGTCGAGGCCGCGCAGCCCGTCATCGTCACCCGAGCGCAGATAGGCGTCGAACGCCTTGCGATGCGGTGCATGCATGTCGGTTTGGCCTGCCAGTTGCGGGCGCGCCTGCGTCAGGCTCTTGCGTTCGATCATGGTCATCTTGTCTTCCTGCTGTTGAAACCGCGTGGTGATCTCGGCCCGAAAGCCCTTGAACTCGTCGAGGAACCCGCACAGGGCCTCCCCCATCTCGGCTGCCGGAGACACGTCTTCCCCGGTCCGAGCCTTCGTCTCGGTCGTCATCGTCAACTCCTCTCGGTTGCGGGTCGGCGGCTCAGTCGCGCGCCATCTCCCGGCGCGCCGCCCTCAGCACGGCCGCCATCTCGCGCAAGGTGTCGTCCCCGGGGCTCTCGCCCTTGGCCGCCACCCGCGCACTGGGCAGCATCGGGAATGTCACCAGCGACACCTCCCAAAGCTCCAGTTCCTGCAAGAGCCTCTGGCCCTTCTCGTTCCGGCCCGCGCGCACGGTGCGATAGCCGATGCTCAGCCCGTCGAGCGCTCCCGCGGCGATCAGCGCCGCCGCCTCGCGGGCGCGCGCGACACCGTCAAGTAGCCGGCCCTTGACCCACAGGCCGCGCCCGTCCTCGCGCACCTCGTCCCAGATGCCGATGGGCTCACGCGGATCGTGCTGCCACAGCATCCGCACGCGGCGCCCCTCTGCGCCCATCCGCTTGAGGCTCGCCGCATAGGCCCCACGCGCGACGATATCCCCGCCTTGATCGGGCGCATCGAACAGGCTCGCATAGCCCTCGATCCCGCCCGCTTCGGTCACGCGCAGCCCGTCGACCCCGCCTTGCATGAATTTGCGCTCCAAATCCGTCTCCATCTCCATCCACCTCATCCTTTCCCCTCATCCCGGCAACGCCGCCAGGATCGGCTGAAACGCCTGCACCAGCACCGCCGCCACCACGCCATAGACCGCCAGCCACAGGCGGCGCTCCAGCCGCTCGACCGTCGCCTCCAACCGCTCCAGCCGCTCGCGCATCGCCCGCTGCTGCAAGTCAGAGACCCGCTCATGCGCCTCCAGCCGAAGCGCGGGCGCACAGTCGAACGCCTCGAAACCGTAGCGTGGCGGCGGGGCACCCTCAGTCATCCGCCGCCCCGCCCGGCAGCGCGGGCAGACCCAGAAGCGCCCGCTTCTCCGCTGCCGTCAGGAAATCCGCGCCCGCCACGCGGGACCATTGCGCATCGCGCTCGGCCGCAAGCGCCGGCACCCGGTCGAGATCGGGTTGAATCTCCAGCGCCTCGCCCGTGAACGCGTTGAGCCACGTTGCCACCTTGGCGCTCACGCGCGCCACCAGTGGCAGCACCGTCAGCCGGTAAAAGGCGCGATTGGCCTCCTGGTAATTGGCATAGGTCGCGTCACCGGGAATGCCGAGCAGCATCGGCGGCACGCCAAAGGCGAGCGCGATCTCGCGTGCCGCCGCCTCCTTGGTCTGTTGAAACTCCATGTCCGAGGGCGAAAACCCCATCGGCTTCCAGTCGAGCCCACCTTCCAGCAGCATCGGACGGCCCGCGTTGCGCGCACCCTGATGATGCGCCTCCATCTCAGCGACCAGCCGGTCATACTGATCGGTGCTCAGCGCGCCCTGCCCCTCGGCTCCCTTGTAGACGATCGCGCCCGAGGGCCGCGCCGCATTATCGAGCAGCGCCTTGGACCACCGGCTTGCCGCGTTGTGCACATCCACCGCCTGCGCGGCGGCCTGCATCGGGCTCAGCCCGTAATGGTCGTCCTGCGGGTGAAAGCTCTTGATATGGCAGATGCAGGGCGCACCCTCGCCGATGTGAAACCGGTGCTTTCGCCCCGAAACGCTGTATTCATAGGCCACCGGCCAACCATCGGCACCCGGCACCACGCTCATCCGGTCCGACCGCAACACGTGCAGCTCCAGCGGCAGGCCCGCGCCCGCGCCTACCGCCTCAAGATACGCGTTGCCGCTCAGCAGAAGCTGGCCATACAGCGCCTCGAACAGCTCTGCCCGGCCCTGCGCCGCGTTGGGCGCGGCTACCAGGTCGCGCACCGGATGCACGGCAAACCGTTGCTCGGCATCCTGCAACACCAGCGGCAGCGCCGCCGCCGCCTCGGCGATCATCTTGACGGCGCGAAAGCCCACCGGGTTGCCCGCAAAACCGCTCCGCGTGAGGCTCACGGTGTCGCGCGGGCTCCACGCCACGCGCCCCGACCCGCCCCAGGCGATGACGCGGCCCGCAGCGCTCGCCTTCTGCTCCGGACTATCTGCCACCTCTGCCCCTCCTTGCCGGAAGAAATCCAGTATCATCGCTCGCTCCTTCACCTCGGCGCTCGAGGGGCATCAGACGGTCAAAGGTTTAAGGAAAGTTAAGCGATGCGTGCGCCCCCTCGAAAACCATCGCATCAACCCGGAAAGAAGCCCGTTGCACGCCGCCGGGCGGGCAAGCGCTGCCCGGCGGGTTGCGGCAACGGGAACGGCCTTGAGCGGACCTTCCGATCTTGGCCCACTTGCGCGGAATCAAGGCGCGGAACGCGCCGCCGCGCAGCGCCCGACCGCCCCCTCGGGCGGGCGCTCCTCGTCGTTGC